>Ga0316208_1000255_pt1 | contig 73208 bp, 52 predicted proteins | sample 3monopyrite_MG_FD_204944 | JGI IMG/M metagenome (GOLD analysis project Ga0316208, IMG submission 204944) | Microbial mat bacterial communities from mineral coupon in-situ incubated in ocean water Damariscotta River, Maine, United States -... | ecosystem: Environmental > Aquatic > Marine >... | reverse complement strand
GGTGATCCGCAATTCTTCCACGCCGGCAGGCTGGTCGCTCATTATGCGGCGATCACGCAGGAATTCGCAACGACGATCGCCATTACGCACCAATTAAGACCAAGCCAATCCTGCCCGATCGAACTTTCACGACACTCACGACTTCGATGTCGACGGCACATCGGAACAGGAATCGACTTGATCACTGGTCAAGACGCTGAGACTGATACCTGCCGCTCAAGTTGGGTCGATCGTCGCATAACCGCTGTCTGGCCATCGCGTGACGGATGGCTTCTTTCGGCAGCGCCACGCTTTTAGACTTTGCTGAGTGGGTCCGTTGGACTTGCATTGGTCCACCCACGACTGTGGTGATCCCGAGGTGACATACTGCGTGATTCAGCCTAACGAACGAGCCAATGCCCATGAGCCATGATTTTTCGACCCACGGTTGGAATCCGAGTCGAACCTCGAGCGGTTCGCCGTCAAAGAACCACACAATGTTGCCAGGCCTGGTCATTCTTTTAGCCTTCGGCCTCTGCGGCAGCGTTCAGGCTGAGACCTCAAAACCGCGTCGCCCGAATGTTGTTCTGATCATGGCAGACGATCTGGGGTATTCGGACCTTGGATGTTACGGCGGAGACATTGAGACGCCGAATCTTGATCGGATGGCCGCTGAGGGGATGCGGTTCACGCAGTTTTATAACTGTGCGGTGTGTCGTCTCTCGCGAGCATCCTTGATGACCGGTCTGCATCCGCGCCGTGCTGATCGAAGCCGGTTGCTGCACGACAATATGACGACGGTGGCCGAGGTCGCACGATCCGCCGGGTATCGCACGTCGCTGACCGGAAAGTGGCATTGCCCGGTGACAAAGCCGACGGACAAGAACCGCCTGCCAACTCGGCGTGGCTTCGAGGAGTACTACGGCCTGGCCGCCGGCTGTTGCAACTACTTCAACCCCGCAAAGCCGTTTCCTGAAAACTATGGGGGTCAGGGGCCCGAGCCGTTCCTCAATCAGGAGTCGCCAGTTCCGAAGTTTCCGGACGACTACTACGCGACGGACGCCTTCAGCGAACACGCCGTCAAGCAGATCGAGAAGTTCGCTGGTGCCGAGGATGGAGCGCCATTCTTTCTCCATCTCTGCTACACGGCGCCGCATTACCCGCTGCATGCGAAGCCTCAGGATATTGCCAAATACAAGGGCAAATACGACGACGGGTATTTCGCGATGCGGAGAAAACGCCACAGACGACTGGTTGAGCTCGGTCTATTCGATCCGAGGTGGAAACGTTCGGAACCACATCCGGAAGTGAGCAAGTCCCGGTACGACTTCGCGATTATTCCGTGGGCGAAAATCGACGACGGACCGCGTGAGAAGCGACGTATGGAAGTTTACGCGGCGATGGTCGATTCGATGGATCAAGGAATCGGACGCGTGTTGGACGCCCTCGACCGAACCGGAGCCGCGAACAACACGCTGGTCATGTTTCTCTCCGACAACGGAGGCTGTGCCGGGTTTCTGCCGAATCTCGACAAGGAGCTACCTGGCAGCATCGACACGTACGACTACGTGGCACAAGGCTGGGGCTGGGCGCAAAACGCTCCCTTCCGTCGCTACAAAACCTGGACGCATGAAGGCGGCATCTCGACTCCGATGATCGCGCGCTGGCCCGGCGTCACTCGACCTGGCTCGCTGACCCATCAGGTTGGACACGTTGTTGATTTTATGCCGACGCTGCTCGAGGTCGCCCGTGCCGAGTATCCTGAGAATCGAAACGGCGTGGCTGTCTTACCGACGGATGGGCTGAGTCTCGTGCCGGTCCTTGAAGGAAAAGAACGTGCCAGCCACGAGTCGCTCTGCCGGTATCTTTACGGCAACCGCGCCGTCCGTCAGGGAAAGTGGAAACTGGTCTGGGGAGACAACCTCAGGAAGTGGGAGCTGTTCGACATGGAGTCTGACCGGACCGAGACGAATAACCTCGCGGCACGATATCCCGGACGTGTCAAACAAATGCAGGCCGACTGGTTGCGATGGGCAAAGGAAACCGGGGCACCACTAAAGGGAACGGGAATCTGAAGAGGAGAGTGGTCGATCGTCGCCTTTCGCTCGATACGAACTTACAACCGGGAGAACGATCTGTGGTTAAACCCAGGAAGCTTCACGCGACTCAGATGCTGAGTCTGCTCCTCCTCCTGACTACCGCCGCGTCGGGGGCTGCTGGGGCGATCCTTTGAATTGACCGGATTAGTTACGCGAATGTTTGACCGCGAGATGAATCTATGAGCCGTTGCAAGCTGATCATGAGCCATTTGGTGGTGGCTGCGGCTTCAGCGGCGTTGGCGATCTGGTCCTGGAATTTGCATGTAGAGGCTGAGTCAGGTGGTTACACCGAAAGTGAGCGGCGGTTCTTAGTAGCCTTCGATCGTTCGGTTCGCGAGTGCGAAGACAGCCGGGCCGTTGCTTACACCGATTATGCCTGGGAGGCTGCCTTGGAATGTACGACGCCTCGCGCGATTCGCACGGTTGATCAGCACTGCATCCGCGCACTCGATTCCACAGTGGGCCTCGGCAGCCACGTTGCTTACTCCGTACTTCTAGACCTGAATCGACCGGTGCTGCCAGAGTCCCTGGAAAAAATAAAGCAGATGGCATTGGCTCTACCTGAAGGCTCTGTTGAACGTAACAGTCTTGAGTCTCTTGTCGTCAAACTTGAGAAGAAGAATCGTCCCTGAGATGAGGCCATCGAGCTGGCTATTGCGGATCTGTATGGCAGTTCGGCACTCGGACGCCGTTCACCAGGCACCGGCCAGTCAGCTAATGAGCGGGCGAAGGCTTGAAAGTTTTCGAGTAGCCCCGTGCGTGATGGGGTTAGGTTTGCCCTCGCCGATGTCTCGTCCGTCAAGGCTGACAATGCGTACAACTTCGGCGGTGCTGCCCGTCAGGAGTATCCGTCCGGACAAGGGCAGGTTCACGTGTTTTGTATCCTTCGGCCGGTTCTGGAACGGCGTTTCGCCGAAGGCTTCGACCCCGGTCTGCCTCCCATCATTCAGCCTCGCGTGATCGTCGCCGATATCAACGGCGACGGCGACGAAGATCTGTTCCTGCCGAGCACTCAGGGATCCTGTTTCGTGGAACGATCATTCCTCAAGAGCGGATACGCACGAGCCGTCCTCACAGCAACGCAGCAGAGGCCCAATCGATGAGCATCGCCCGTGCGAAACCGACGCGACGTCTTCTTCTCCTGTTGGCCCTTTCGTGCAACACGCTTTTTGCTGCGGAGCCGACGACGCTTGTGGTCTTTGGCGATTCGACGACGGCGAAGCGTGGCGAGTTGAGGATTTACGCGGAAGTCCTCCAACAGGAATTACCTCGAAAAGGACTGCCAGTTCACGCCGTTGACGCGGGCGTCGGCGGGAACCACTACAGCCGCTGGTATCCAAACACGGGATTCTGATCAGCGCCTCGATGTGGTCTGTAATTATGGAACGTGCTGAATTCGAGTGGCTGGACGTGACGGCAATACTCGCTCAACATAAATAGCCGTGAGACGCGTCACAGTCCGCAGAGACGAAGTTGTCAGGAGTCAGTGCTCAGAATGCTCACCCAGCGTTACCGAAAACTTGCAACCATGACCGCGTTTTGCGTTCTGCTGAATGCAGGCAGCGTCGTTGTCGGCGCCGAGCCGGTTGATTTCGGTCGAGACGTTGGGCCGGTTCTGCAACGGCGTTGTGTGGCTTGTCACAACGACCGCGATCATCGCGGTGGACTTTCGCTGCAGTCGGCAAAGGCGGCTGCGCTGGGTGGTGAAAGCGGTTTGGCGATTGAAGTCGGAGATCCGGAGTCGAGCTATCTGCTGGACCTGCTGATTCCGACGGATGGTGCTGCGGAGATGCCCAGGGGCGAAGCTCCGCTGGCTACCAAAGAAATTGCCACGATTCGACGCTGGATTTCCGAAGGGGCTGTCTGGCCGGAAGACGTGGTGTTGGAGCAGCCGGCTTTGTGGTCGCTTAAGCCGCTCGTCAGGCCGGAGGTCCCGGTGGATATTGTGGCGACGGATGCGTTTTCGATTCGCAATCCGATTGATGTGTTTGTGGCGGCTCGGCATCGGGAGGCTGGGCTGGAAGTGGCGGCTCAGACGGGCCGTCGGACTCTGATTCGGCGGTTGTATTTTGACCTTACGGGGTTGCCTCCTTCGCCCGCCGCTGTGGAAGCCTTTGTCACGGCCGACGATCCGAAGTCTTATGAACGTCTTGTCGATGAACTGCTCGAATCTCCGCATTTCGGGGAGCGGTGGGGGCGATACTGGCTGGACCTCGCTCGGTATGCCGACAGCGAGGGGTATCTGGGAGACAGCCTGCGGCCGCATGCCTGGGTTTATCGCGAGTGGGTGATTGACGCGTTCAATCGCGATTTGCCGTTTGATCAGTTTACCGTCGAGCAACTGGCCGGCGATCTGCTCGATAAACCGACTATCGAGCAGAAGATTGCGACCGGGTTTCACCGGAACACGCTGCGTAATACCGAAGCGGGCGTCGATCTGGAGTTGTACCGTACGAAGGAAGTCATTGACCGCGTCAACACGACGGGAATGGTCTGGCTGGGGCTGACGCTTGGCTGCGCAGAGTGTCATGACCACAAGCATGATCCGATCAGTCAGACCGAGTTCTACCGGATGTACGCGTTTTTCAATAACGCGGACGAAGTCGGTGTCCCCGCGACGAAACCCTGGGAGATCGCTGAACACAAAGCCGCCATGCAGGAGTGGCAACCGGCATGGGATGAATTCGTTGCCGAACTGCGGTCGTATGAGAAAGACGAGTTGACCGTCGAGCAGAAAGCGGCGATCTCAAAGTCGCTCGCGGAAAATGGAAAATCGTTCGATTGGAAAATGATTGTCGAGTTTTACACGACAAAAGAAGCCGGTTGGGACGAACTGAAATCGAAGGTCGACGCGCACTTGAAGAAGAGTCCGGCGGCTCCGTCGACGAAGGCTCGCGCGTTTGCCCGACGGACGAAGGAGCGTCGCGACACGCACGTGCATATTCGCGGCGTCTACACGCGGCACGGCGAGAAGGTCAGTCCGGGGACGCCGGACATTTTGCCGGAACTTGAGGGGCGCGGGACGGAATCTGATCGGCTCGACCTGGCACGCTGGTTGTTTCACGAAAAGAACCCGTTGACCGCTCGCGTCGCCGTGAATCGGATCTGGCAGCACCTGTTTGGTCAGGGGCTGGTCTCGACGCCGAACGACTTCGGGAACGCGGGAACGCAACCGACTCATCCGCAGTTGCTGGACTGGCTGGCGACCGAGTACCGCCGCCTTGGCTGGAGTCGTAAAGCGATGATCCGGCTGATCGTCAATTCGACAACGTATCGACTTTCATCGGCGGCGAATGCGGTGCCCGCTCAGGAGCAGAGGAGCAATCAGCTGTTGTGGCGGCAGAACAGCTACCGCGTCAGCGCCGAGATTGTCCGCGATCTGCACCTGGCCACGAGCGGGCTATTGGATCGAACGATCGGACGGCGAGGAATACGCCCGCCGTTGCCGGCTTTCGTCACCGTCGTCGGCCGCAGCGTCAAATGGCCGGTCAGCCAGGGCAGCGAACTGTACCGGCGCGGCATGTACATCTTCTTCAAGCGGACGGTGCCTTATCCAATGTTGATGACGTTTGACGCTCCCGACGCAACGGTCTCGTGCAGCCGCCGCGAACGATCCAACACCCCGCTGCAGGCACTGACGCTGCTCAACGATCCGGTGTTTTATGAATGTGCAGAGACGCTTGGACGGCAGATGGTCGAGCTGCACGACGATGATATTTCCGCCGCGATTGACGATCTGTTTCAGCGGTGCCTGGGACGGCGACCTGTTGATCAGGAACGGAGTGTTCTGGCGACCGCTTATCAGGATCTGATTCGGCTGAAGGAGGACGAAGGTAAACAGGGCGTGACCGAGGACGAGGATGCCAGACTCACGGTGATGATCGCGGTGACAAGGATCGTGATGAATCTTGATGAGTTTATTACGCGGGACTGATTCATGACACGTGACACTGGTAGCTACGCTCGCCAGAGCGTGGTCGATTCTGATATCCACCGTCTGGCGACGGTAGCTACACGGAGAATTACGCCATGAGCGCACATCGCGATCACCTTTCTCGACTGGAGACGAAGTTTTATCGCGGGCAGGCCTACGTTCATTGGACGCTGACGATTCAGGATCGACGCGCCGGATGGCTGATTCCCGCGTTCAATTATAAGTTCCGCGAGTTACTTACTCACACGGCATTTCGCTACGCGTTGACTTGCCCAATCTACTGCCTGATGCCCGACCACATCCACATGGTGTGGATTGGCATCGACGATCGAACAGATCAGCTCAAGGCGTCAAAGTATTTCCGAAAGCAGCTTGGCGAACCGTTGAAGGTGCTCGGGTTCGAATTGCAGCATCAGCCTTATGATCGCGTTTTACGCGATGACGAGAAACTCGAATCCGCTTTCACCAACCTTGTCGAATACATCGCGTGCAATCCGGAACGCAGGAAACTGGTTCCGCGAGACGGTTTTCACAGTTACAAGTTCACCGGTTGCCTGATTCCGGGGTACCCGGAACTGGATTGGCGGCATGCCGAGTACTGGCCTCGTTTCTGGAGGACGTATTCGTTCCTGCGAAAGAACGGACTGTTTCGCCCATGCGACGAGGATTTGTAGCTACGCTCGCCAGAGCGTGGTCGATTCTGATATCCACCGTCTGGCGACGGTACCTACGAGATGCTTTCTGCCATTAAGCGTTGAAGAGACGAAACCCGATGAACATGCCCACCAATCTCGAGAGCCGAGACGAACTCGACATCGCAGCATTGAACCGGCGGCGGTTCTTTGCGTCGAGCGCCAGCGGGCTCGGTACGTTGGCGCTGGCGTCGCTGCTGAATGAGGACAGTGTTCTGGCGGGTGGCGTCCCGCCACAGTTGGCGCAATTTGCACCGAAAGCGAAGCGGTGTATCTACCTCTTTATGGAAGGTGGTCCAAGTCAGATGGACCTCTTCGATCAAAAGCCGAAACTGAACGAACTCGACGGCCAGCCGATGCCCGAGTCGATTCTGAATGAGATCAAGTTTGCGTTCATCCAGAAGGAGAGCGCCCAGTTGATGGGCAGCCCGCGAACGTTTCGCCGCTACGGCGAGTGCGGTATGGAGTTGTCGGATCTGCTGCCGCATCTGAGCACGTGTGTCGACGACATCGCGCTCGTGCGGTCGATGCACGGCGAGCAGTTCAATCATCTGCCGGGTCAGTTAATGATGCTTTCCGGGTCGGCGATTCAAGGTTGGCCGACGCTGGGTTCGTGGCTGAATTATGGACTGGGCAGCGAGTCACAGAATCTTCCGAGTTATGTCGTCCTCGCCACTTTGGGACGCGGACTCCCGGGCGGTGCGTCGAGCTGGTCAAGCGGATTTTTACCCTCGCAGTATTCAGGAACGCTTTTTCGGAATCAGGGAAGTCCAGTCCTCAATCTCGCAAATCCTCCCGGCATGTCGCGAGCTGTTCAGCAGAGAAGCCTGCGGGCCATTAACGAGTTGAATTCTCTCCGACTGGATAAACTTGGGAATCCCGAAATTGCCAGTCGGATCAAGGCGTACGAGCTCGCTTTTCGGATGCAGCAGACGGCCCCGGAACTCCTCGACATTTCCGGTGAAACGAAAGCGACGCTCGACGAATACGGCGTGAACCGCAAAGACAAGTCCACCGGAGTGACTGCCGGTTTCTCTGGCTCCTACGCACGTAACTGTTTGCTGGCTCGGCGCATGATCGAACGCGGAGTGCGCTTCGTGACGCTGTTTCTGTCGACGTGGGATCATCACAGCAATCTGGACAGCGGCCTGAAACGCTACACACAAATCTCAGACCAGCCGGTCGCCGCGCTCCTGAAGGATCTGAAGCGTCGCGGATTACTGGATGAGACGCTGGTCGTTTGGGGCGGCGAGTTCGGTCGTACTCCGCTGGGCGAGAACCGCGTCAACTTTAAGACCGTCACCGGCCGCGATCATCACCCGTATTCATTCAGCATGTGGCTGGCCGGCGGCGGTGTGAGAGGCGGACAGGTCATTGGCGAGACGGACGAAATCGGCTGGGGCGTCGCGAAAGATCCTGTCCATGTTCACGACATGCACGCCACGATTCTGAAACTGTTCGGCATCAACCACGAGAATTTGACCTACCGCTTTCAGGGTCGCGACTTCCGTCTGACCGACGTGGCTGGCAACGTCGTTAACAAGCTGATGTCGTCCGAGGCGTGATCCGCCGCGACCGCGGAATGCCTTGAGACGCCGTGCCAATCCGGCTGACAGACGGTGCTTCAATTCGATGGCCGTTGATTGACCGTCGACAATTGCTCAACTCTGGATGACGATTGCGGAATGGACCCGATGAGTCGACGATGGTGCCTTCGACGGGCTTCTGAGTTATTCAAAGAGTGTGAGTCTATGACCATGGAAAAAGCAGTCAGGACTGTCGTCGCGTTTGTGCTGTCAATGGCTCTGTACTCGCCGTTGCTGGCGGACGATTTGTCGTCGACGTTGCTGTCGGCATTCCAGACGCACTGCGTCAAATGTCATGGCAAAGACGACAAGCTTGAGGGCAAGGTCAATCTGTTGTCCGCAAAGTCCGACGGTGACCTGAGTGCGCGGCCCGAGTTACTCGAAAAGGTGATCACGGTTCTGCAGGATCGTGAGATGCCGCCGGAGGACGAGCCGGCTCTCCCAGCCGGCAAACGCCAGCAGATGGTTAAGCAACTTCAAGCCTTGCTGGACGAGGCGTTGAAGACGCAAGCGTTCGGCTCCATTCCGATCCGGCGAATGAACCGGTTTCAGTACAACAACGCCGTTGTCGATCTGCTCGAACTGGACCGGGACATCTTTCAGCTCAACGAACGTTTACTTCGGCGACGTGACGACTACTTTCATCCCGAAACCAGAAAGATGCCGAAGCAGGTTCGTGTCTCAAGCCGTCCGCTGGCTAAGGACATTGACAATCAACGTCCTGAAGGATTCAACGGTGTCGCCGCCTTTCCACAGGACAAGCGTGCCGAGCACGGTTTTGACAATCGCGCCGACCATCTCACTCTTTCGCCACTGCTGATGGAATCGTTTCTGCAGTTGAGCCAGACGATCGTAGAAAGTTCCGATCTCAACTCGCGAGAATGCCGTGCCTGGGACCGGCTGTTTGCACCGCCTGGTCAACCAGCTCGCGGACCAGTCGAAGGACGATACGAAGCCGAAGAAGGAGGCCCGTTAAAAGTCGTCGGCACCCCGAAGGAACGAGTCTGGTCGCAGGGCATGAGCGGTTGGGGGCCCTACTGGAGCGGCAACACGCAACTCATCTGGATGTGCCGCGAAAAAGATCGCGAGCTAACGCTTTCGTTCGATGCGCCGCAGGCTGGCACAGGCCTGCGCATCGGATTCACGAAAGCTCCGGACTATGGAATATTCGAACTATCTCTCGACGGCGTGAAACTCGGAAAAGCCGTCGACCTTTTCGATCCCAAAGTTGTTCGAGCTGCCGACCTGGATTTTCGCGATGTGAAGATCGCACCCGGCCAGCATTCGCTAAAGATCCGGTGCGTCGGAAAGCGGAAGCAATCAAGGAGCTTCCTGTTCGGGATGGACTACCTGGAAGTAACCGGTCCCGAACCGACGAACAAACCGACGACGGTCAGCTCGGATCCTGTCGACGTGATTCGGTCCAGACTGAAGACTCTGCTGAGGCGCGCGTTTCGACGACCGGTCGATCCGGAGACTATCGATCGATTCACGAAATTTGCCGAACAGCAACTCGCAGCGGGAGCTTCGTTCGAGGACACGATGCGGACGATCGTCGGAGCCGTACTTGGCATGCCGGACTTTCTCTATTCCTACGAATCGACCGACGATGAAAACGCGGTGAATGATGCGGAGCGTCGTCAACAGGTAAATGACTTCGAACTGGCTTCGCGTCTCGCTCAGTTCTTCTGGAGTAGCATTCCCGATGACACGCTGCTTGATCTCGCCGAGGCGGGCACATTGAGCGATCCCGAAACGCTCAGCACGCAGATCGATCGAATGATGAATGACAAACGGTCAAGTCGATTCTGCGACAACTTCCCCGCCCAATGGCTGCAGCTGGATCGGCTGATCACGTCGATTCCGGATCCAAAGAAGTTTCCGTACTTCTACTACCTCGGATACCGCACCAGTCTTCACATGATGTCCGAGCCGCTGCTGCTGTTCGACACGGTCTACATCGAAGACCGATCGATCGTGGACCTGCTCGACCCGAAGTTCACCTGGCAGAGCGACATGCTCCGTCGAAATTACGAAGGACAATCAAACGGAGGGCACGACGTTCAGGTGCAACTCTTCAAACGGATTCCGCTGGACGATCCGCGCCGAGGCGGCGTGATTACCAACGCGGCGGTCATGACCATGACGTCCACACCGACGCGCACTCAGCCGATCACTCGCGGAGCCTGGGTGAACGAAGTGATTTTCAACGACCCACCAAAACCGCCGCCGGCCGACGTCCCGCCGCTTCCTGAAGTCGATAAGGAAGAGCTGGAGAAACTGACCATTCGCGAACGACTGGCCCTCCACCGGGAACGCGCCGACTGTGCCGGCTGCCACGACAAGATCGACCCGCTTGGATTCGCGCTGGAAAACTACGGCCCGACAGGAGTCTGGCGCGACAAATACGAAAACGGGCGAGAAGTGGACTCCAGCGGAATTCTGTTCAACCAGCACAAATTCAAAACAGTGGCCGAGTTCAAGCGACTGATCCTGTTGGAGAAACACCGGTTCGTCCGAGGCTTCGTCTCCCATTTACTCACGTACGCGCTCGGTCGGAAGCTTGGTCCAGCCGATTCGCCAGCGCTGAATGAAATGACGGAGAAGGCGATGTCCGGCAAGGATCAACTGCGTGCCGTCCTTAAAAGTGTTGCGATGAGCGAACCATTTCTGCACAAGAACATACAAGGGCAAGAGTAAGGACCGGCCTGCCAGTAGCTGTCGTAGCTACGCTCGCCAGAGCGTGGACCGAACGCGTCCACCGTCTGGCGACGGTAGCTACGGTCGGTAAGGACTCAACTGTCGCACGTCTTAATCGAAGGACACCCGCAACATGACCAATAACAACAGCACTCGCCCCGTAACGCGACGTCGATTTCTTGCCACTGCCGGTGGGGCGGCGCTTAGTCTTCCGTGGCTCGAAAGCTTCGTCAGCCGTGCCACAGCGAAAGACGGCAGCAAGCAGTCTGAACCAGCGCAGCGTCTGGCATTCTTTTACATGCCAAACGGAATCGTCCGACGAGGCTTCTTCCCTGGCGAGGGCGACCGACCTCTCCCAAGCTTCGCGAACCAGAACAACGTCTGGCGGTTCGAGGGAAAACCGACCCCCGTCGGCTCTCACCCTTTGACCTTTACACCAACGCTGGCTCCGCTGCACAAGATGCGGGACCGGATCTCCATGATCACGGGCATGGACCGGACGTTTCAGCACGGGACGGATTCGCATGCTCAAGCCGCGTCCTGCTTCCTGACGAGCGTCGCGCCGTTCGAGGTAAAGAATTCCGCGTACCCGCTCGCCCGAACTCTGGACCACATCGCTGCCGACGGCATCGGCCAGTCAACGCCTTATTCAACGCTTGAATTGAGCTGCAACGACCACAAGAACAACATCGAATCGATCTACTTTGACAATATGTCCTGGTACGGAACCGGGCACGTCGCTCCCTCGATGAGAAACCCGCGACAAGTCTACGACCGTCTGTTCGGCACGCGAGCCAACACACGATTCCGCAATATCACCGATCTGGCACTCGGCAACGCTCGTCAGTTGCAGCAGCGACTGAGCACGTCCGACCAACGAAAGTTCGACGAATACTTCGAAGCGATCAGGACGATCGAGAAGCGAATGGACCGCATCGATTCGATGAAGGCCGAACTGGCCGCCGCCCAGGTCGAACGACCTGCCGAGATCCTGCCCCGTAACGAGTACATTCACCTGATGGGCGATCTACTCGTGATTGCTCTGCAAAGCGGCCTGACGAATGTCGGTACGCTGATGGTCGGCCCGGAACGATGGACAACGCCCACAAACTGGGAGGGCATCCTCGACAAGCCGCACAGCCATCACGCCATGACACATAACCCACAAAGGCATCTTGAAGATCTACTCAAGCTCGACAACTTCCACGTTTCAGCATTCGCGAGATTGCTCGAACGCATGGACGGAATCGAAGAAGCCAACGGAACGACGCTGCTCGACAACACGATCTTCACACTCGGCGCCGGCCTGGGCGACGGTACGACTCACCAATACAACGATCTGCCGCTGGTCGTCGCTGGTGGCGGAGGCGGAGCGTTGAAACTCGGCAACCACATCCACTGCAAACCCGGCACGCCGCTGGCCAATCTCTGGCTGACCCAGCTGCAGACACTGGGCATCGAACGCGAGTCCTATGCCGACAGTACAGGACCTTTCTCTGAAATCCTGGCCTGATAACGAAAACGGCGACCGCTGATCGAAGGCCAGTTCGACGAGACGTTCCTGCGGCGATTTTTTTCGCGTTAGGAGACTGTTATGCGAAGCGTGTTTGCGAGTCTGTTGGCCGTCGCAATTTCCGTCGCGGCGGCGATGGCGAATCTCCAGGTCGATGACGGTAAGACGTGCCAACTGGCGTTGCGAGTTCTGAGTGATTCGGGACAGCCGACTCCCGCCGTCGTGCGGTTTCAGGACGCCACTGGCAAGACACTGAAAGTCACTGAGCTGCTCAGCCGCGGAGTCGGTCTCGACGATGACCTGCCGATTCACGATTGGTATGCTCTGCCGAATTCTGCGACTGTCACCGTGCCTCGCGGATCAGTGACGGTCTCGGCGTTTTCGGGACTCGAAACTGAAACCGCCTCGCTCAGGATCGACCCGGCCGGCGAGCAAGCAATGGCGACGATCAGGTTGAAGACGTTCTGGGATCGGAAGAAGAATCGGCTCGCCTCAGGAAACACTCATCTGCACATCATGAAACTGTCGCGTCAGGACTGCGATCGGTACCTCGCCGAAATACCGAAAGCCGACGATCTGGACGTCCTGTTTCTCTCTCACCTGGAACGGGCAGACGCCGATCGGACCTACATTTCCAACAAGTACAACAAAGGCGACCTCGACGGCCTGGCGGCGGAATCTGGAGTCGTTTTCGGAAACGGGGAAGAGCATCGTCACAACTTCAGTGGCTTCGGAGCAGGCTATGGTCACGTAATGTTGCTCAACATTAAGGAACTCATTCAGCCCGTGAGTATCGGTCCGGGGATCATGAAAACCGGCCACGATGGAATCCCGCTAACCCGAGGGCTCCAGCAGGCGAAACGCGACGGAGCAACCACGATCTGGTGCCACAATGTGTTCGGTGTCGAATCCGAGGCGAACTGGCTGCTCGGTCGGCTGGACGCGATGAACATCTACGACGGCGGGCAACGGGCTGGCTTCGACGAGCGGTTTTACCAACTACTCAATGTCGGCCTGAAAGTTCCATTCTCCACCGGAACCGACTGGTTCATGTACGACTTCTCCAGAGTTTACGTACCAGTCGAGGGTGACCTCACAGCGGCGAGCTGGCTGCAGTCACTCTCCGCCGGCCGAAGCTTCATCACAAATGGTCCGCTGTTTTCGTTCCGCGTCGACAACTCGCAGATCGGCGACACGATCGAACTGAAGAAGCCCGGCCAGGTCACCGTGCACGGTCAGATCCGTGGGCGGACCGACTTCAAAGAACTCCAGCTGGTTCACAACGGCGAATTGATTTCCTGGGCACAAACAATCCGCGACGGCGGACACTTCGTCGCAGAACTTCACGAGCCGATCAGGATAAACGGGCCAGGCTGGCTGGCGATCCGAATCCCGCCGCCGGACCTGAAGGGCGACACGACACCGAAGAATGAATTTGGCCGGAAACTCTACGGACACACCAGCCCGATCTACGTCGAGGTCGGCGGCGAAAGCCTGTTCGATCCGAAAGTCGCACGCGGTCTCATCGAAAAGATGAAGCTGGCTCAGGCGATGATCAACAAGCAAGGCCGCTTCGAAGACGAGCAGGCCCGCTCGCGAGTGCTCGACGTTTACGAAGATGCGACAGAGAAACTGAAGTCACAACTCGGTGATTTAGACTGAAGCCTCGACCCGGATTTCGAACAGAAGAAAACCGCTAACGTCACGGAAAATCCCAACAGGACACACCAATGAAGACATTCCTAACGCTGGCTCTGTTAACTGGTCTACTCTCGCAGGTCAGTTTCGCAGCCGACGTCGAAGCGTGGCTGGCAAAGCCGATCCTCGATCCAAACCTGCCTCAAAGACAGGTTGAGGATTACTGCGAGGCCCGGGTACTACGGATGCCTGAAGTCAGTTCGGCGAAAGAGTGGGAAGCTCTGGCGAAAAAGTATCGCGAGGACACGCTGCGGGAAGTTGTCTTTCGCGGCGAGGCTGCGAAGTGGCAAGAGATGGAGACGAAAGTCAAATTCCTCGACACGATCGAAGGCGGGCCGGAGTATCGGATCAGGAAGCTGATCTACGAGGCCGTGCCTGGTCTGTGGATTCCGGCGTTGCTGTACGAGCCGAAGAACCTCGACGGGCCGGCGCCGGTTGTGCTAAACGTAAACGGCCACGATCGGAAGGACGGGAAGGCGGCAGACTACAAGCAGACGCGGTGCATCAACCAGGCGAAGCGTGGCATGATCGCCCTCAATGTCGAGTGGGTCGGCATGGGGCAGCTGCAGTCGCCCGGGTTTACTCACTACAAAATGAATCAATTGGATCTGTGCGGGACCAGCGGACTGGCTCCGTTTTATCTGTCGATGAGCCGCGGGCTGGACATCCTTTTGCAGCACAAGCACGCCGATCCAGATCGAGTCGCGGTGGCCGGACTGTCTGGGGGCGGCTGGCAGACGATCATCATCAGCTCGCTGGACGAACGCGTAACGCTGTCGGATCCGGTGGCCGGCTACTCGAGTTTTCTGACACGCATCCACAACCACTCGGATCTTGGCGACTCTGAGCAGACGCCGGTCGACCTGGGAGCAATCGCTGACTATGCCCACCTCACCGCCATGCGGGCTCCGAGGCCAACGCTGCTCACGTTTAACCTGAATGACAACTGCTGTTTCGCCTCACCGCACGCGTTGCAGCCGCTGCTCGATGCCGCGAAGCCGATTTATAAGTTGTACGGCAAAGAGGACAGCCTCCGCTGGCACGTCAATGAAGACCCCGGCACGCACAATTTCGGCAAGGACAATCGCCAGGCCCTGTACCGAATGTTCGGTACGTTTTTCTATCCGGACGACAAGACATTCGACGCCAACGAAATTGCGTGCGAAGACGAGCTGAAGACTAAAGAAGAACTCCAAGTCCCGCTGCCCGAAGGTAACGCAGATTTTCATTCGCTCGCTGTCAAGCTCAGCGAATCGTTGCCGAAGCCGCCATCCGGAGCGATTGCCGGCAAGCCGATCACAAACAAGCAGTACCGGGAAGAACTGGCTGCCGTCCTTCGGCTGGAGTCACCGCTAATGGTCACTGCTGAGAAAACCGGAGAGCCGACGTCAGAGGAAGGCATCACCGCGACACAGTGGAAACTGCATGTCGGCGATGAGTGGACCTTGCCCGCGGTTGAACTCGCACCGGCCGATTACGAAGCAACGTCGATCGTCCTCGGAGACGCCGGCCGCAAGTCACTCGGCGAAGAAGTTGAATCACTCCTCGCCAGGAAGCACCGAGTCATCGCCGTCGACCCGTTTTACCTGGGCGAGTCAAAGATTCCAGCTCGTGATTTTCTATTCGCCTTGACGGTCTCCACGGTCGGCCGCCGGCCGTTGGGAATCCAGGCCAGCCAGATCAGCGCGGTCGCTGAATGGGTGAAAGCCAACGACCAGGAAAAGCCGGTCCACGTCCACTCCTTCGGACCTCGAACCAGCCTCATGGCTCTTTGTGCAAAAGCCGTTCGAGGAGACAGCATCGACGGGCTGCATCTGACGGACGGTATGGCATCGCTGAAGGAAGTCATCACGCAGGACATCGGAGTGAACCAGCAACCGGAGCTGTTCTGTTTTGGGCTGCTGGAGAACTTCGATATCCCGCTGCTGAAAACGATGGCCGGCCTGATCGATTAGATCATTTTCGACGTTCGTCTTCAGTGAGCGGCAAGTCATTGTCGACGGCGTTGCGAACGATTGGCGGCGCCGTGCGAACGAGTCGTCAGGGCGAAAAAGAGACAAACGATATTCGTAACTTCATTTCGTCTGTGCCTCTCGGAGTGTGTCGTTTTCCCTCGACCAGTCGCGGGCACTGCGGTATTGAAAACAGTCTGCACTGCAGCCTCGACGTGACGAGAAGATGAAAGCCGAGTCCTCGCTGAGTAACTTCATTGACTGATGCCACATTCAGTCAGGCGCTGCCCGCCTCTGCGCGTTTCTTCAGGACCCGCCAAGCGATAACGAGCGCGGCCACACCGATCACAAAATAACCAAACCGCCAGAGTCGCCCTCGGGTGTCACCTCGGATCGCCGAGTCATCGATTCCGTAATGAGAAAGGTAAAACTGGGCGGTTCCATTCACAGGAGAAGGCCTGTCAATCTGCAAAGTCAACACTTCGTCCGGATCGAATTCCGTTGATTGACGCTTCAGCTTTCGTGTGATCAACTTTGTAAAGACTCCTTCTCCGACTTTCTCCCAATACTCAATCTCCCCGGAAATTGTTAATTCGTCACCGTTCGAACGACGCCTTTCCTCATACCAATCGATTGTCCAGTTCCTCTCTGGCGACAAAACAACTGTGTACGTTGAACCTGCAAATCCCCGTTGATCGAGATGGTTAAATCTTTTGGCCAAATCCTCGATGTTGGTAACTCTAAGACGCACCGTCGCTGGTTCACTTGCGTCTGATGCCGGCAGCACAAGAATCGCCTCATTGATGCGAAATGCGTCGCTTTGAGTTACCATATTCACTAATGACGCACTGTCATCGACTTCCCACGCATATTCATTACACGTAAATGCGCTCGTACTTACGCTAGGCAATTCTGGCGAAGTCCCAGCTTCGGAAAGCATCCATTTCGAAGAGTCATTGCCACCCGAATCAACTTCAAACCGGTAATCTGGATTCACGACCTTCACGGTCTGACGCCCATCGGGCTTAGTGCGACCGGCCAACGCACAGTGATGCCCTAAATAACGCGTTACATTGAAATCGTGTTCGACCCGAAATTCCGCCTTCTCGCCATCCCGATCGCGGTAGTGCCCGTGCGACAAGTATGATCCTGTGAATGAAACCTCTGATTGCTCTTTTTTCAGTTGTTGCCACACAGCAACACCTTCAGTCCGCAATCGCTGCACTACTACTGCATCCACCTCTCCTTCTTCACTTCGAGCTTCGGCAATACAGCTGCCAAACACGAGCGCTACAACCAGACTCCAAACAACATTGCAGGCCCGACCGCGATTGCCGCAGACGCCTTCACAATACTCACTACCAGCATCAGAGAGCCTGTTTGAATCAGCCCCTGAGTCTGTAACATGAACATGATGAACTTGCCCATTCTTCAGGGACGTATCTGGCCGACTGGCCGAACACTGAAATCTTCCGATTAATCTCATATCGCAATTCCCGAAGATTCCTCGGCCTGTCATCACCTCTTCAACAGACCAGCATCTATCCCTAAATTGCTGATTGTTAATGTCCAACCATTGCTACCAACTATCCACAGTCACATGCGCTTGTATTTGAAATACATAGGCAATTGTTTTTCCCGTTATTCTTATCTGAGCAGGATTTCGCAAACGTGTTGCAGTCTCCGTCACCGCTACAATTATTCTTTGTACTTTTGCATTCATCCGCATCGTACCCACCATCCGAAGCCATCAACGGCGCCGAGGTGCACGCCATGCTTAGGCAAATAATTCCGAGTACCGCTGTTCAAAGTGAAATCGCCAAACGCTTCATTGAACTACTCTCCGGTTAATGTGGATGAAAACCCGAATAAGGGCTGTAACAGGTCTTAGTTTGGAACCACCGGACGAACGCTATGTAGACTTAGGCTGTTCAGTAGTGAATTGGGTCGGTTCGGTTTCGATACGGAGCCAAACTGGCGTTCCAGGCGGGACGGTGAAAAGTGTGATCGATTCGCCAACTTCCTTCTCACGAGTTCCGGTTACCCGAAATATCAGCTCACATTCGCTGTTTGGAGCAACCTTCACCGGCAAGTCAGTCATCGTGATGCAGGAACAGGCTGCTCGGCAGCCGACGACTCGCACTTCTGAACCAGAAACATTCTGCATCGTGAATTTAGCGATGTCGCCAAACTTGCTGGCTTGATCAAGGTTTTCCTCGACGATGGTAGCAGATTTGAGAACGAGAACCTGACCGTCCAGAACCGCGATCATTTTGTGAACGGAGCCGAAGTACTGCACAGCTCCCACCACAACCAGGAGCGGAAGCAGGGCTGCCGCCGCATACTGGATCGTGGGACGTGAAAACAGGTTTGGTTTTTCCATTCCAGACATACTCCAGTGAGTGCCTCTGCGCCGATCACGAGGGAAAGTTATGCAGGCCGCTTTTTTTTTCAAGCGTTCTCTGTAAAAAAGGGCACAAGTGCAAAAGAATGACTCCAGGACAGGTAATCGCTAACTGCAGAGGTGGCCAGTTGAAAAGAACAGGATTCACGCCACGCGGTTCAATTCCAGCGTCGCTCAAACGCTGGCCGATTGTGAGCGACCTTTCAATACTCGCCACGCGATGACAAGCGAGGCGACTCCGATGATGAAATAGGCGAATCGCCATAATCGACCGCGAGTATCGCCTCGAATCGCCGAATCATCGATTCCATAATGCGGCAGATAAAACTCGGCTTCGTTGCTGATTGGCTGCGACACTTCCAGACGGGTTGTCGAGACCTCATCTGGCTCTTCTGGATTGAACTTCGTCGCCCCGTTGTACATTCGAACGGAAATCAACTCAGGGATCGCGGGGCCGTTGTCTCGGTCCTGGTACTCGATGTCGCCGATCGCGTGCCAGATGTTGCCTTGATGGTTCTTTGGGAATTGTTGGTCAAAATGCACGATAGACCAGTCTTTGGTTGGATCCAAGCGAACAGAATAAACAACACCCGGTAGTCCGTGCCGTTCGCGATAATCGAACTTCTTCGTCGACGGTTCCAGGTTAGTAGCCTTGAGGCGGACAATGGTCCCGTCGGAATCCGACGTTACCATCTGCGCTTCATCGATCCTGAACACATCACTTTGGTTAACGATCACTGACAAAGCCGCGTCACCGTTAACCAGCCAGGAAAAGTTCTCCCAGGTACCGACGGTCGTGTCTATAAACAATTGGTCGGGAGGTGTCCCAGCCTTGGCGAGCACCCATGCTGGCGATTCATTCTTCTTGTGAATTTCAAACCGGTACTCCGGGTTGATCGCTTTTATAATGCGGATTCCACTCGCGTAATCTTGCTCGACGAGCATGCAATTCCGCTCCCGCAGATACTGCCTTCGAAACAGGAATTCCCTGTGAAGGTCCTGTTTTTTACCATCGTTATCGACGTAACGCAGATCTTGCTCGAATGTCACGGTGAACTCGATTTCTCCGTACGAATTCTCAAGCTGCTGCCATGCCGGAACACCTTCTGTTCGCAGTCGCTGAAGAACTTCCGGATCGACTTCCGCTCCCTGACCAACCTTCGTCAGTCCAGTTATCGCGACAGTCGCGACTGCAAGCACGATCAGATTCACGACTGCCGCCTGCCTGCCGATTGGGAGGCGGGAATTGAACTCGAATTGAGCGCTTCCCATTGTATTCTCAGTTGTCAGGAAAATTATTCTGGGGCCGATGACACAGCCTCACGTAAGGCCGCAGCATCCACCAGGAATACTCATGCCTCCAATCTTTGCTGGCTCACTAAATACTACTATTGGCGCAGTCGCAAGTTCTGTCCGGTGTTTTGCACACACAATTCTTAACGGGCTGATCATTACAGGCAGACGATTGTGGAGTACAGTCACCGCTGGCGACGCAAGTGCCCACTTGGGTGCATTTATTATCACTGGCATACGAATCCGAGGCCGTCAGAGGTGCGGGGGCGAAGGCCATGCTGATTGACCAGAGTCCCAGCGAGGCGGTGCAGAGTGTGGTGGTTAGACGTTTCATGGCAAATCTCTCTCTTCTATTCCTGAGGTAACAAAACGGAAACACATTTTCTGTCAGTTCATCGATCAACGGTCCGAGTAACGCTTGAGGCAGTGGAGTCGAACGCGTCAGCGAGCGGGTTCTTCCGGAGGGGCGTCGGATGAAAGCGTTTCTTCGCTGAGACTTTCGGCGGATTCAATAGCAGGAACTGACTCGAAAATTGGGTCTGGTTCCGGAGCGAGAGTGGAGTTGTGGTCGTGAACCGGTTCGCCAACGGTCGGCTCTGCTGGTGACGCTACCGTCGGCGGTGGTTCGGAGACGGCGTGCAGGACAACGGGCGTGCCGGGCGGGATTGTGAACAGGGTGATGGATTCATCGATGGCGACGTCTCGGGATCCCGTCACGCGAAAGTTCAATTCCTGATCCTGCCCCGCCGCAATGACGACGGGCAGATCGGTCAGCGTGATGCAGGAGCAGGCCGCGCGGCAGCCGACAATGCGGACATCTGCTCCGGAAATGTTCTCGATCACGAATTTCGCGGTGTCGAAACTCTGATCCCCGTTATTTTCAAAGAGGAACTGTGACTCCTTGACGATCAGCAGTTGCCCGTCCAAAGCGGCCACGAGTCGCTGAGTGGAGCCGAAGTACAGCACACCACCGGCGACCGCGAGCACAGGCAGCAGAACGGCTGCGGCATACTGGATCGTGGGACGTGAAAACAGGTTTGGTTTTTCCATTCCAGACATACTCCAGTGAGTGCCTCTGCGCCGATCACGAGGGAAAGTTATGCAGGCCGCTTTTTTTTTTTTCAAGCGTTCTCTGTAAAAAAGGGCACAAGTGCAAAAGAATGACTCCAGGACAGGTAATAGCTCCAGGACAGGTAATAGCTAACTGCAGAGGTGGCCAGCTGAAAAGAACAGGATTCACGCCACGCGGTTCAATTCCAGCGTCGCTCAAACGCTGGCCGATTGTGAGCGACCTTTCAATACTCGCCACGCGATCACAAGCGCAGCAACACCGATCGCAAAATAACCAAACCGCCAGATCCGACCTCGAGTGTCACCGCGAATGGCAGAGTCATCGATTCCATAGTGGGGGAGATAAAACTCGCTTGAGTCGCCACTGTCGACTTCAGGATTCTCCAGATTGATCGTCCTGGACTCATCGGGATCAAAATCCGAATCGCTATTATGCATGATCAATGAAATTTTCTTTGGAAAAACAGGACCATCACCACGGTCCTGGTACTCAATGTCCCCATTTATCGTCCACGTATTTCCATTGTCATTGCGAGGGGATTGCGTTTCGAATTGAACAATGCACCAATCTTTGGCCGGCTCCACAACAACCGAGTAAACAGTCCCAGGGAATCCATGATGCTCCTGGAAAGAGTATTCCCTGTCCCGTTCTTCCAGATTGGTCGCCTTGAGGCGAATGCCACCAGAAGTCGAATCTGATGAAATTCGCACGGCCTCGTCGATCCGAAACAGATCGCTTCGTGTGACGACAAGTTCGAGGGAAGGCCCGCGATTTACCTGCCACGCATTGCAGTCCCACTCAAACTCATTGGCATCCATTCTTGGAGTCTGGGGAGCAGTTCCTACGTCAGAAAGGACCCAGACTGGCGGATCTGAATCAGTCTGTAATCTGAAGCCATATTCGCTATTGAAGACCTTAACTCTATGGCGTCCATCAGGCCTGAAGTCTTCAACAAGACCGCAATGTTTCCCTAGCGATCTTCTGACGCGACAAGTGTAATCGCGTTGGAACAACTGTTCTTTCTTGTCGTTATCCAAATACCAGGTAGTTTGCGATGCTGATCCAGAAAACGATGTTTTCGATTGAAATTCTTCAAGTTGTTTCCAAGCAGCAACACCTGTTGTTCGTAGTTCGCTAAGCACCTTTGGGTCAACTTCCCCCGCAGCGCAACTCGTTCGAAAGCCAAACACGACCAGCGCGCCGACGGTTCCCAGACGCAAATATCGATTGCAAAGTATTTGAGCCCCGCTGCGCAGCGTTCGCTCCGCCAAACTACTAAGAGGTCTCATTCCACCCTCACGTATCGCGCAGAAACGAGTAAGTCCTGTGCCAATCAACAAACTTTGGAGAACTCTCAATCACAGCCACACTTATTACTCAAACAAACGCAACTCGGCTCGCTCCTGTTCTTGTCATAACACGTACTGGAATCTGAAAGGCATACTGTATCGGAAGTTCCGCAAATGGCGGCCCCTTGGCACTCTCCGCCTGCATAACTATCAGATGCCATTAATGGTGCAGGGCTGAATGCCATACTCAACGCCAGAAATCCGAAGACAGCGCTACAAAGTGAGATTGTAAGATGTTTCATTGTACGGCTCTCCAGTTCCAAATGGGAAAATTACAAACAGTTTCATTGGTCATGACATCTAATTCCTGGGCGTATTTATCGACGTAGTCTCGATTTCTTATTTGACCGCTTATGGAACAGCGGTGGAGGAAATTGAAACGTCACCGACTTCGGTTGAATCAATTTGCGAATCAGAATCCGTAGTGGCAAACTGTGAAGGGTTCGTGGCGACACGGAGTCTGACAGGCGTACCTGACGGAACTGTAAACAGCACGATCGACTCATCGATTTTTCTGTCCCGCGTTCCTGTAACACGGAAGGCAAGTTCACATTCGCCGCTCGGAGAGACGGTTATGGGGAGTCCAGTCATCGTGATACACGTGCAGGCCGAATGACAGCCGACAACACGGAGTTCAGAGTCGGTTACATTTAAGATTGTAAAACTAGCGATGTCGCCGGTTGATTCGGCCTCATCGCTGCTGGCGGCGACGATTTCGGATGACTTGACCATCAGGAGCTGTCCGTCCAGAACAGCGATCATTTTCTGGGCGGAGCCGAAGTACAGCACGCCTCCGACGACAGCGAGCACGGGCAGCAGAACGGCTGCGACATACTGGTAGGTGGTACGGGACTTCAGACGTGGTTCTTCCATTCCGAATCGACTCCAGAAAACATCTTCGGGGCCAGTTGAGGGCGAAATTTACACAGCTCGCTTTTTTTTTTCAAGCGTTCTCTGTAAAAAAGGGCACCAATGTAAAAGAATAACTCCCGGACAGGTAATCGCTAACTGCAGAGGTGGCCAGTTGAAAAGAACAGGATTCACGGTGGTCGAGCTTCTGGTTGGAATTGCAATAATTGCCGTGCTGATCGCGCTGCTGCTGCCGGCTGTTCAACAGGCTCGCAACGCGGCTCGACAGGCTCAGTGCAAGAGCCGGCTGAAACAACTCGGACTGGCGCTACACGGCTATCATGAAACGCATCGGGTCCTGCCGCCATTAACGACTCCTGCTGCTGGCAGCGATTTTGTCTGGGACTGGAAAGGTTTCGGGCCGCACGCACGGCTATTGCCGTTTCTGGATCAGTCGCCTCTTTATGAGAAGTTCAACTTCGACGAATGGGCTCTCGACGGAGATAAAAACAACTACTTTGGTCACACTCGAGTCCCAGTTTTTCAATGCCCGTCGGACGCGATCCCGGAACCTGATCCCGGCGTCAACTATGCTTTTTGCCTGGGAACAAATATTGGATTCGAAAACAACGGCTACACGCTGACGAATGATGATCAGAACGGGATCCTGACGATCACTCAACCGGTTCGACTGTCGGATGTCACGGACGGAACATCGCAGGTGATCGCGGCTGGAGAGCAGATTTCCGCAGGCACGGGGCGACGAGCCAGTCAACTGGCGGCTTATCGGTACGCACCCGGCAGTATCCCTGCCGGAATGTCATCAGCGTTTCCGACTGCTGAGCAAATTCGATCGTGGTCATTTGGCTGCGCGTTAAGCGCAAATCGCTCAAACCGAGTCGGGCGGCAATGGCACCGAGGTCTGCCAGGACAGACCGGTTTCAACACATTACTTCCGCCGAATTCGGAGTTCCCCAACTGCAGCGTCCACTGTACATCGTCGTGCGACAGCAACGGACCGGGGCTCTACGCTGCGAGAAGTCACCATCCCGGATGCGTCCACATTCTGCTGATGGACGGCTCCGCGAGAATGGTGTCCGATACAATCGACCTGACGGTATGGCATCGGCTTGGAGCCCGGAATGACGGAGAAGAGCCCGGTGAATTCTGACCTGATTTCGGCGACCGAGCGGCCCGAGTGTGCAAGACTCAGACGTTCCACACTGACCTGGCTGGTGAGTCTGATCGCAGTTCATTCCGTCCTGGTCATCTGGAACGATGTCTGGAACAGCCCGGTCATTGACGAAGTGGGACATCTCCCCGCCGGAATCCGCATCTGGGAAACGGGGCGTTTCGATCTTTATCGAGTCAACCCGCCCCTCGTGAAACTGGTCGCCGCGTTGCCTGCGGTCGTCTTCGGTGCGGAACAAAACTGGTCGCAGTACGCCGACTCGCCACGCGAACGCACGGAATGGGTCGTCGGGAAAGACTTCATCCGAGCCAACGGTCAGGCATCATTCTGGTATTTCACCGCAGGTCGTATCTGCTGCCTTCCGTTCTCGTGGCTGGGGGCGATTGTCTGTTTTCTTTGGGCCAGAGAATGGTACGGCGAGCGTGCTGGGTTGCTCGCCACTCTTCTTTGGTGTGCGTCGCCGAACATTCTGACATGGGCGACGACGATCACTCCGGATCTCGCCGCTTCAGCGTTCGGATTGTTGGCCGCATGGCGATTCTGGCGATGGCTTGAAACGCCAAATTGGAACACCGCCGGAATGGCCGGACTCGCGCTGGGCCTCGCCGAGCTCACGAAGTTCACCTGGATCATTCTATTCGTGATCTGGCCATTGATCTGGCTGGCCGATCGGTATTTGCGTGCGCGGATGCGCGTAACGAACTCGTCCGAATCGCCTCAGGCAATTTCGGCTTCCGCCAGTCAGCTTCTCGTGATTCTGGCACTCGGTCTCTACCTCTTAAACCTGGGGTATGGATTTGAAGGAACGGGAAAACGATTTGGTGACTTTGTTTTCGTCAGCCAGACACTAAGCGGCGGTGCTCGAGGTGAGTGGGGCAACAGATTCGCCGACACAATTCTTGCCGGTATCCCCGTCCCGTTTCCGGAAAACTATGTGCGGGGTATCGATCTTCAAAAGATCGACTTCGAACGAGGGATGGATTCATACCTGCTGGGTGAATGGAAGACTCCCGGTGGCTGGTGGTACTACTACATTGTGTGTGCCGCCGTAAAAATTCCCTGCGGAACCTGGCTGCTGATTCTCCTCCGAATCTGGTCACGGTATGGATCAAGGGAGGCCGACTGGCAGTCTGGTTTGAGACGGTACCACATGCTTGTACCTGCGGCAGCCGTCTTTATCCTGGTCAGTTCTCAAACAGGCTTCAGTCGCTACTTCCGCTACGTGCTGCCCTGTTTGCCATTTCTGTTTGTCTGGCTCGCCGGCTTAATCAGAGTTGGCCATCAACAGCCAATGATCAAACAGCGGCTGGCATGGCTGGCCATTACGTGGTCGACGATTAGTCTCGCCAGCGTCTATCCACACACACTGTCGTACTTCAACGAGTTCGCAGGTGGTCCCAAAAATGGTGCCGCAATCCTTCTCGATTCAAATATCGACTGGGGGCAGGATCTCCTCCGGGTCAAGGCGTGGAATTCACGGCGAGTTGACCGGGAACGGCTGTTTGTGATGCACACCGGATTCTGCACACCGGAAATGGCAGGAATCGCTTGCTCCTGGCCGCAAGGAGCGGTGTCGCCCGAGCAACTCTCTCGTCATAGCCACGAAGAGCAGACAAAAATGGGGCCACAGCCTGGGTGGCACGTCCTGAGTATTCACGAACTGAAGCGGCGTCACAACGAATATGCATTCTTTGATGACATGCGACCAATCGGTCGGATCGGGTACTCCATGCTGGTGTACCAATTGAATGCATCGCAGGTTTCCGCGATCCGCCAGAAGTTGAAACTGCCGCCGCTGGAGGCCACGAAGCCTGGATCAATCGTCAGTGATTCGTAAAGCAGAGTTTGCGTTTGCTGGTTGGGTGTTTTGCATCGTCGTGGTGATGCCGAATTTCAGTTTGCAGTTGTGATGAGTTTTGCAGAGTCTGAGATTTCCCGCGGCACGCTGACGCGATTTTTGTGGCAGGCTCATTTGCTGACTTGGCGGAAATCCGGTAACAAAGTCTGAATCTGTCCGGCCCGTACCTGGAGTCATTACATGCCAATGTGCAAACTGCCGCTTGCGATCGTCGCTGTCCTGTGCTTGCTTCCGTCGTGCGTTTCTGCCGAAAACTGGCCAGGCTGGCGCGGTCCACGCGGCGATGGAACGAGTCTCGAAAGAAACATTCCCATTTCGTGGGACGGCGCCGAGGGCAAGAACGTTACCTGGAAAGTTGCGATCCCTGGTGAAGGGCACGCGTCGCCGACCGTCTGGGGAAATCGTATCTTCGTCGTCAGTTGTCTGCCGGATTCCAAAGAGCGAGTACTGATTTCGCTGGACCGACGGACGGGCAAGCAACTCTGGCAGAAGACGGTTGTCGAAAGTCCGCTTGAATCAAAACACTCGCTCAACAGTTTTGCGTCGAGCACGCCGACAACCGATGGCAAGCTCGTCTATGTCGCGTTCCTGAAGGTCGGCACCCGCACGGTGCCCGCTCCGAATGTCGGCAAATCGCGACCGATTACTCCCGGCGAAATGGTCGTTGCTGCGTACGACTTTGACGGAAATCGTCAGTGGATTACGAAGCCGGGCGAGTTTATCAGTGCTCACGGTTTCTGCAGCTGCCCGGTAATTTTCGAAGACCTCGTGATTGTCAACGGCGACCACGACGGCGACTCGTACGTCGTCGCCTTGAACCGAGCGACTGGCGACACCGTCTGGAAGACGCCTCGCCGCCACAAAACTCGCAGCTATGTGACGCCGCTCATCCGAGAGATCAACGGCAAGCAGCAGATGGTCTTTTCGGGGAGCAAGTGCATTGTCAGTCTGGATCCTCGCACCGGCAAAATGCTGTGGAACGTCGAAGGTCCGACCGAGCAATACGTCGCGTCGATGGTCTATGACAACGAAAAGTTTTACATGGCCGCTGGCTTCCCAACGCATCACGTGATGGCAGTCCGCCCGAATGGCAAAGGCGACGTCACGGACTCGCACGTCGCCTGGCACACCCAGGAAGTGAAGTGCTACGTCCCGTCACCGGTCCTGGTCGACAACTATCTCATCGTCGCCGACGACCGAGGAACCGCTAACTGCTTCGAAACAGCGAAAGGCGAACGGCTCTGGCAGGGTCGAATGGGCAGCCACTTCAGCGCGTCGCTGGTGACAGCCGGCGGGCTCGTCTACTTCCAGGCCGATGACGGAACGACGCGAGTCGTCAAACCCGGTCCGGACATGGAAGTCGTTTCCGAGAACAACCTCGGCGAACGGTCGTACGCTTCGCCCGCGATCTCCGATGGCCAACTCTTCATCCGAGGCGAGAAGCACCTCTTCTGCATCGGCGCGACGCAAACCGCCAGCCGGTGATTCAGTCTTGAAGATTTGAAACGCAGAGTTCGCCGAGGAAATTCACAGAGGACGCGGAGAGTCAATTCACTTTCCCCGTCCTCTGCGTTTTTAAGCTCAGCGTTTCTCTGCGATTAAAAAAGCAAAGACTACTGAACCAGGCCCTTCGTCAGTTCCATGAAGGCGGTTTCGAGGTTTACCTCTTCCTCGCGGAACAGCTTCAGTTTGAACTTCGCGTCGAGCAGGGCTGATGGCAGGTCGCTGTAGTCGTCCGTTTCGGCTTGAAGGGTGACGTCGATTATCGCCTGCGGTGACACAGCAACGGCGTCGACAAGGTCGTGCTGTTCGAGCAGTGCTGCGGCGCGGTCGGTTTCTGCTGAATCGCCCTTCACCTGGATCTGCAGAACGATTCGCTGGCGAGCTTTCTTCATGACCTCGCCGACTTGACCGTCGATGATGAGGTTGCCCTTTTCGATCATGCCGACTCGAGTACACACGTCGGCGAGTTCAGGCAAAATATGGCTTGAGACGATGACGGTCTTTTTCAAATCGCCGAGTCGCTTCAGCAGGTTGCGGATTTCGATTCGGGCGCGAGGGTCCAGGCCACTGGCCGGTTCGTCAAGGAGCAGAACCTGAGGGTCGTGCAGCATGACTCGGGCCAGACCGATGCGTTGCGTCTGGCCTCTTGAAAGCTGGTTGACCATCGCGTCCCGCTTGAAGGCCATGTCGACAAGTTCGAGTTTCTCTTCGACAACTTTGCGCCGTTTGTCGGGAACGACTCGGTAGGCGGCGGCGAAGAATTCGAGGTACTCGACGACGGTCATGTCCTCGTACACGCCGAAGAAGTCCGGCATGAATCCGATCAACCGTCGGATTTCCTGAGGATGCGTGTAGATCGATTTTCCGCAGACGTACGCTTCTCCGTAGTCCGGCTGCAGCAGCGTCGCGATCATGCGCATGGTCGTCGTCTTGCCGGAACCGTTCGGGCCGATGAACCCGAAGACGTCGCCTTCGGCAAGGTTCAGATCGATATGGTTGACGGCGATCAGTTCGCCGTACCGCTTGGTGAGTTGGCGTGTTTCGATCACTGGAAAACGTGCTCGCTTAATGAAGTTTCAGGTCAAAAAGGCCTCAGAAAAATCCTGGAAACTCTGATTCTGACACGAAGTGGTCTGTTTCATGAATTCAGACACGGTTAGTGGTTTGACCCGAAGCCGCAGGCGAAGGTGTTTGTGACCGTTAAGAGCACCTTCGCCTGCGGCTTCGGGTCAAACAATCATTCGATAACCTTTTAATGACTTATGAAAGGAACGACCGGTGGGAACCGGCCCTACGCTGTTGCTGCTTCCAGAGTTTGAATCAGTTTGTCATGATTGATGTCAGAACGGGTTGCGTAAGGTATCGACTGCCTGACGCGAAAGGAACATCCCGTTCTCCCCGCCGCTCCGTCCTCACGAATTCCTGCATTCGGTGTTTCATGCCTCTTCAGAAACGTCTGAATTTTTTCGCCCTGCTGCTCGCGCTGAATCTTGCTGCAGCGACAGCCGTTGTCGCGGCACCGGTTGACGAGCATTTCTTTGAGACTCGGATCCGTCCGGTACTGATCGAAAAGTGTTTCAAGTGTCACGGCCGCGAAAAAGCCAGCAGCGGATTCCGAGTTGACTCGCGCAACGCTCTGTTGAAGGGTGGTGAGCTTGGCCCGGCCGTCGTTCCGGGCAAGTTGGAGGAGAGCCTGCTTCTCCAGGCGATCGATCCGGCCAACGAAGATCTGCAGATGCCGCCAGACGATCCTCTGCCGGCGAACGTCGTCGCGGACTTTCAAGCGTGGATTGAAAGAGGCGCGGCGTGGCCGAAGGCCGTCGGTGGTGGGCCGGATGCGGCGTTTCAGGCGAAGCGGCATTGGGCATTCTCGCCGGTCGTCATGCCAAAGCTGCCGGACGTCGAGAACGAATCATTGATCAGGACTCCGGTTGACCGATTTGTTTTGAGGAAACTCAACGATGCCAGACTCAGCCCGTCGCAACCGGCTGATCGCGCGACGCTGATTCGTCGGTTGAAGTTCGATCTGCTCGGTCTGCCGACGACGTTCGAGGAGACGCAGGCCTTTGTAAATGACAAGTCACCAGACGCGTGGAAGAAACTCGTCGACCGTTTTCTGGCGTCTCCTCACTACGGAGAACGCTGGGGGCGACACTGGCTGGACGTCGCTCGGTATGCTGACACGAAGGGGTATGTTTTTCAGGAAGAGCGGAAATACCCGTTTGCTTACACCTATCGTGACTGGGTTGTCCGGAGTCTGAACGAGGACCTGCCCTACGACCAGTTTCTGACTCGCCAGATTGCCGCCGATTGGCTGGTGAAGGAGGGGTTGCCCGAAAGCGAACTCGCGGCGATGGGCTTTCTGACTCTCGGTCGACGATTTCTCAACAACATTCACGACATCATCGACGACCGTCTCGATGTCATTTCACGCGGCACGATGGCTCTTACGGTGACCTGCGCCCGCTGCCACGATCACAAGTACGACCCCATTCCGCAGGCGGATTACTACTCTCTGTACGGAGTGCTGCGGAGTTCGACAGAGCCGAAAGATCACAAGAACGCGATGCCGCTGTTTGAAAGCGACAAGCCGTTCAATCCGTACGTGTTCGGGCGAGGCAGCCAGGGCAATCGTGGTCCGCGAGTCCCCCGGCAGTTTCTGGAACTTGTCGCCGGCCCCGATCGCAAGCCATTTCAAAACCGAAGCGGTCGGCTGGAACTTGCCAGAGCGATTGCCAGTCCGGACAACCCGCTGACTGCGCGAGTCATCGTCAACCGAATCTGGATGCACCATTTTCATTCGTCACTGGTGACGACTCCGAGCGATTTCGGCCTCCGTTGTGATCCGCCGACGCGTCCTGAATTGCTCGACTGGCTGGCGTCGTATTTGGTCGAGTCGGGCTGGTCGCTGAAAGAACTGCACCGGGCGATTCTCAATTCAGCAACGTGGCAACAGGCCAGCGTCGACGATTCGGCAAAACGCAAACTCGATTCAGAGAACGACCTCTACTGGCGAATGAATCGGCATCGGCTCGAACTTGAACCCATGCGGGACGCGATCCTGGCCGTCGGCGGCGATCTGGATCTGACGGTCGGCGGGGAAGCCGTTGACATCGTGAAAGACCCGACTCCGCGACGTCGTACGATTTACGGATTCATCGATCGGCAGAACCTTCCCGGCCTTTTTCGTACTTTTGATTTCGCCGGGCCGGACACTCACAGTCCCGGGCGATTCAAGACGTCGGTTCCGCAACAAACTCTCTACTTACGCAACAGCCCGTTTCTTGTCGGAGAGGCTCGGCGCGTGGCGAAGAGTCTCGACGAAAAAACGTCGCCGACAATTCGGATTCGTGACCTGTTTCGAAAGACGCTCGCACGCAATCCAGACGCGGACGACGTTCGGCTGGCGGAGGCATTCCTCTCGCAATCTGAAAACGGTGACGGAAAAAACGAGCCTCTGTGGCAATACGGGGTTGGCCGATTTGACTCGAAGACCAACCGCGTCGAAGACTTCAAACACCTGCCCCATTTCACCGGCACAGCGTGGCAAGGCGGGGCGAAGCTGCCGGATCTGAAACTCGGCTGGACGTCGTTAACCGCGAAGGGCGGCCACCCCGGCGACCCGACTCACGCCGGAGTCTACCGCTGGACGGCTCCGCACGCCGGACGCTTTGCCGTTAAGGGCCGACTGAAACATCCCTCCGAGCACGGCGACGGTGTTGAAGGGATCCTCAGCGTTCCGTCCCAGAAGGTCGTGACGAAGTGGCCCGTTCAGCACGGTGAGAAGAAAACCGACTCGGCTCCGTTCGAGGTCGCTGCCGGAGCGACTGTTGATCTGATCGTCGATTGCCGCGAGAACGTTTCGTTCGACTCGTTCAACTGGACATTCGAAATCGCCAACGTCGAAAACCCCGGCGAACGGTTCTCGATGGCGAGTCAGTTTCACGGTCCGCTGCCCGACGAGCTGACGGGTTGGGAGATGCTGGCTCAGGCGTTGCTGCTTTCGAACGAGTTTCAGTTCGTCGACTGATCGCCCAATAGCGCCAAGCACTAAATCCGGAAATCATCGCGAGTTTGGAAACTGCTGAATGTTTGCGTCGGACTCGTGGATGGACTGAGATCTGCTGACTATACTCCAGACGCGTTCACGTCCCATTCCAGAATCCGAAGTGCGAGGAGACACGAGCATGGCGCTGTTTGAAATTGAGACCAACGCACACATCATGATCGCCTGGGCCGACGATCGGGAAAACGCGGAAGAGATCGCCAAATCCCACTACCCTGAAGAAGACATCCTGCGACTCACGAAGCGGCCGCGAGATATCTGGGTGATCTCAAAGCGTCTCCTGGGTATCGACGGAAACTCCGAGCCCTGCGACGTCGCTCGCGAATGCCTGTCCCGAGCCGCCGGCGACAAGGTCCACGCCATCCGACTTTACATGCTCGACACCGGCGTCGATCTTCAGGAAGCACAACGAGCCATCGAGACGAACATGTCGCTCGGCTGGTAGGCCACTTTCACTCGACAACTCTCAACTTCGGACCGTAGAAGGTCGCAAAGTTCGCTAAGAATAGACGCTCGATGGAGCTTCTCTTCGCGTTCTTTGCGGCCTTCTGTTGATTCCTCGACCCCATCACTATTCAGTCTGCCGGATGCGGGCTGCCCATGTTTGACCTTCGGAGGCGACTCGTGCTTCGGACAATCCTGCTGGCGATCATCGTTTCAGCAATCGCAATTACTGTGGCTCCTCTTCGCCTTGACGCCGCTGAGGAATACCCGGTTCATCCCGATTCGATTCCGCAGGACGGCGTGCCAAAGGGAGAGATCAAAGGCCCCTTCGAATGGCGCAGTGAGATCTTTCCCGGCACGGTTCGGCAGTACGCGATTTACGTACCTGCTCAGTACGATGCCGCGAAGCCAGCCTGCTCGATGATTGTGCAGGACGGTTTGCCTAAGGCGCAGCAGTGGAAGCTACCGACAGTACTCGACAATCTGATTCACAAAGGCGACGTGCCCGTTCAAATTGGGATTTTCGTCAGTCCTGGAATCGTTCCGGCAGTCAACGAGAATGCTCAGCCGCGACTCAACCGCAGCTTCGAGTACGACGGCATGGGCGATCGATACGCGAGGTTTCTGCTCGAAGAAATCATTCCCGAAGTCGCAAAGTCGTATAACCTCAGCACTGATCCGAACGATCGACTGATCGCCGGCGCCAGCTCCGGAGCGATCGCTGCTTTCACTGCCGCCTGGGAACGGCCCAACGAATTTCGGCGAGTCCTCAGCGCGATTGGAACTTACACTTCGCTGCGAGGCGGCGACGAGTATCCGTCGCTGGTCCGTAAGTTTGAGAACAAACCACTGCGAGTTTACCTGCAGGACGGTTCAAACGATCTCGACATCTACGCCGGCAGCTGGTGGGTCGCCAACCAGGCGATGCTGTCTTCTCTGAAATTCTCCGGCTACGACGTTGCTCACAACTGGGGAGAAGGCGGGCATAGCGGAAAACATTCAACCGCCATCATGCCCGACGCGCTGCGGTGGCTCTGGCGGGGATATCCCGAACCGATCAAGCCGGGCGTTCCGCCAACACGTCGCACCGAACTGGTCATTCCCGGCGAAGACTGGGAGCTGGTGAGTTCCGGACATCGATACACCGACAGTCCGGCCGTGAACGCGGCCGGCGAAGTTTTCTTTGCAGATCGCGAAGCCGGAACTGTCCACATCGTGAAGCTCGACGGAAGTGTCGCTGTCTTCGCGAAGGCGGGCGAGGGAATCGGCGGACTGATGTTCGGCCCGGATGGAAAGCTCTACGGATGCCATCGCGGCGAACGAGCGGTTGTCCGATTCAACTCGATCGGCGAGATGGAATCGGTCGTCTCCGACACGATGTGCAACGACCTGGTCACGCTGCACGATGGCTCGGGATACTTTACCGATCCGGAACTCCAGGAAGTCCGGCGGTTTACCCGCGACGGTGAGTCGACTGTTGTCGCGAAAGGGATCAACTTCCCTAACGGAGTCATCGTTTCGCCGGACCAGACGCAGCTTTTCGTTTCGGACACGCGCGGTCGATTCACGTTTGCATTCATGATCGCGGCCGACGGCTCACTTCAGCACGGTCAGCGATACGGGCATGTCCACATTCCGGACAGCAGCAGCTTCAGTGGAGCGGATGGCTGGACTGTCGATTCAACCGGTCGTCGTTATCTGACGACAAAACTCGGCCTCCAGGTCTTCGATCCCTACGGCCGCTGCCACCTCATCCTGTCTTTTCCGCCAGAAACCACATGGATGTCAAACGTCTGCTTCGGCGACCCGAAGCTCGACACGCTCTACCTGACGTGCGAAGACAAAGTCTTCCGAAGAAAGATCAAAGCCACCGGCGCCGTCTCGTGGAAAGCTCCACCCACACCACCGAAATCGGGGCGGTGACAGCCTGTTGGTGATACCTCACGTCAGAATTGGGGATTCCCAGACGTGATCGTCGTCAAGAATTCGGCGAAATAATTCAGATCCGAGGATTCGAATCACGAACCACACGGGTGTTTTATGCGCACCCTGTCAGGTGAAAAAGAGTCTCCGTTATTGGGAAACAGACACCAAATGGCAGCGATATCGCCAGCAACTCCGCATAAACACGGAGTCAGCATAAATGCACAACCAGTCGTGTAAATGTCATGCACTCGAAGCAGACAGTGACGTGCTAATACTCGCCGAGCTGTTTGCTGTGTGGATAGTCCGGATGATGCGTTTTCCTTTGAGTCAGACCTGCCCGAGAGACTGCGAATGTCCGCGTCGAATCTCCGAACGAAATGTCCAACATGGAAATTGAAGAACCCACGCGTGAAACGCAGGACAACAGACTCCGGTTATGGCCGGCGGTCGTGATCCTGCTCCTGCAGATCATCGCCTTCGGATTTTCGACTACTTCGGGAATCAACAACGGTGTGCGTTTCGGGTTCATGATGCTCGGACCAGCGTGTGGGGTCGTCCTGTTCGCCGTCTGGCTGCTTCTAGCAAGCCGTCTCCACTGGAAACACAGGCTGATGCTGCTGGCGGCGATGTTGGCGTTTCCCGTAGCCGTGTCGCCTCTCGTTCACTCGTCGATGAAGCTGGGACTGTTCCTTTATGGGGGTCCGGTCTCGATGCTGATTTCCGTCGTTGGGCTCTGGTTTACTGAGACGACCAGTGGACGACTACGACTCGCGACGATCGCACTCGGGCTCACAGCCGTTTGGAGCCTGTTCGTGCTGGGGCGTATCGATGGGTTCCGCGGTAACTATTTGCCCGAATTCGCATGGCGCTGGACACCGACTGCAGAACAACAGCTTGTGGACAACGGCCTGTCGACGGCGCTCGAAACGAGTCAGAAATGGCAGCCCGTCGACGTGGACTGGCCCGGGTTTCGTGGACCAACCCGGAATGGTCAGGCGGAATGGCGTGGGAAGCGCCTGGACTGGATGACGTCAGAGCCGCGCGAACTCTGGCGAATTCCGATCGGACCTGGCTGGTCCTCGTTCGCTCATGCATCCGGACGGCTCTTCACTCAGGAACAACGCGGTGAGGACGAAGCGGTCAGTTGCTACGACGCTGAGACGGGTGCGCTGATCTGGATGCAAACGAATAAAGCCCGCTTCTTCGAGATCGTTTCCGGCGCTGGTCCGCGCGGCACGCCGACAATCACGGACGGAAGGCTGTACTCGCTGGGCGGAACCGGAGTGCTGCAGTGTCTGGATCCGGCGAACGGTGACGTTCTGTGGAAGCACGATCTCCCGGCAGAAGTGAACGCTCCGGTCCCCATGTGGGGATTCTCCAGTTCACCGCTCGTGGTCGCTGGTCGTGTCGTCGTCTTTGTCGGAGCGAAGGGGGACGATGGTCTCGTCGCGTTCGAAGCAACGTCTGGCGAAGCTGCGTGGCGAGTTGCGTCACCCGCTGGCGGCATGAGTTACAGCTCGGCGCAACTGATCGAGCTGGCTGGTCGCCAGCAGGTGCTCTTCGGTGACGCGAAGGGGCTCTTTGCTGTCGACCCTTTGGACGGCAGAGTCACCTGGCGGTTCCGACCGAGCAAATGGAATGGGCCGGCTATGTGTCAGCCTCAGCAGGCAGGCCCGTCCAGCCTCATCGTTCCACTCGGTGACGGCGTGGGCGTCGCGCGGCTGGAATTCGAAATCGACGAGTCTGACAACTGGCAAATCACTGAGGGCTGGACGTCGAACCGGCTCAAGCCATCATTCAACGATTTCGTTGTGCACTCGGGGCAGCTGTTTGGCTTTGACCAGAACATCTTTGTCAGTCTTAACGCAACGACTGGCGAGCGCAACTGGAAGCGAGGCCGTTACGGATTCGGTCAGGTAATTCTCCTGCCCACGACAGATCAAATGATTGTCGTGACGGAACAAGGTGACCTGGTCCTCGTCGCAGCAGACCCCGAACGCCACTTGGAATCCGGTCAGTTCTCTGCATTGAATGACAAGACATGGAACCATCCGATTCTTGTCGGCAATCGCCTGTTCGTTCGCAGCAGCACGGTCGCCGTGTGTTACGAGCTGTGAGGGGGCGTTTCCCGGAACAGAACTTTCGGTGGAATCCGTTGCACCGCCATTGGTCACGGAAAAGGCGATGTCTACACATCCATGGGTATGCCTGATGTGAGGAACGTCTGTCGCAGCCGGACTATCTCGATCTGATCCCCAATCCTCGATGGTCACACAAGGATACCGGTCTAAAACCAGAACACTGACGCTGTTCGATCCAAATCTCCGGAGAGTCCTGATGAAGCTGATAGTGAAACCGTTCGCGTTCTTCCTGGCCGGCGTCGCCTGCACGTTGATCGCGGATGTTCAGGCAGAGGAGTGGCTTCAGTGGCGTGGTCCCGAGCGAACGGGCGTGGTTACAAACCAGGACTGGCCTGACACGCTCGCCGCGGGGGAATTGGATTCCGGCTGGCGAGTTAAACTCGGCGCCGGCTACTCCGGTCCGCTGGTGACAGAAGACCGAGTGTACGTGACCGAAACTCGGGGTAAGAAAGACGAAGTCGTTCGCGCCCTGGATCGCAGGACAGGCGAAGAAGTGTGGGCGGTTGACTGGGCCGGCTCGATGTCCGTGCCTTTCTTCGCAGCGGCGAATGGAAGCTGGATCAGGTCGACGCCTACCCTCGACGGAGACGATCTCTTCGTTGCTGGAATAAGAGACGTTCTCGTCTGTCTCAACGCAGAGACTGGCGAAGTCAAATGGAAGGTCGACTTCGTGAAGGACACGGGGGCATCTTTGCCATCCTTCGGCTGCGTGTGCTCACCGCTGGTTGATGATGGTCATGTCTACATGCAGGCCGGCGGTGGCTTTGTAAAACTCGACCGCACTGATGGCAGCATTGTCTGGAAGTCAGTCGGGGACGGCGGCGGAATGTCTGGTAGCGCGTTCTCATCGCCAGTGATTGCCACGATTGCTGGCCTCCGACAGGGTGTTGTGCAGACTCGCAAGCAGCTTTGCGGTGTCGACCTGCAGAGTGGAAAAGTGCTGTGGTCGCAGGATATCGAGGCCTTCCGCGGCATGAATATTCTCACGCCTACGGTAATCGGCGACCGGATTTTCACCAGCAGCTACGGCGGCGGCAGCTTTCTGTTCGAGGTCTCCGGCTCGGCTGAGGACGGATTCAGGGCCACGCAGCTCTGGCGTAACAAAGTGCAGGGCTACATGTCGTCGCCCGTCGTCATTGACGGCTTTGTGTATCTGCACCTGCGGAACCAGCGCTTCGCCTGCATCGATCTTGAGACCGGTAAAGAGGCGTGGATCACAACTCCATTTGGCAAGTACTGGAGTCTGATCGCTGCCGGCGACCGGATTCTGGCTCTGGACGAACGCGGCGAGCTGCTTCTGATTCGCGCGAATCCCGAGAAGTTTGATCTGATCGACCGCCGCGAAGTCTCGACAACACCGACATGGGCTCACGTGGCCGTCGCAGGCGATCAGGTCTTCGTTCGAGAACTGGAAGCCATCGCCGTCTTCAACTGGAAGCAGGCCGCGAAGTCATCCCCGGCGGACTCAGCAGCCGCCGAATAACCTGCGAACTCGCGATAGAAGGGCTTCGCCGTGACCAGTGAGATTTCACCATTGAGAATCCGCGTGCTGAATGATCTGCCCGTGAGGCGGGATGGTGAATTCGTTGTCTACTGGATGATTGCGAACCGTCGTCTTGAGTGGAACTTCTCGCTGCAGCAGGCTGTGGATCACTCCGAACGACTTGGAAAACCGCTGGTCATTCTGGAAGCACTGCGCTGCGGCTATCAGTGGGCCAGCGACCGGCTGCATCGGTTTGTGCTGCAGGGGATGGCAAACAATCGCGAGGCGGCACTGCAAACAGGTGCGCGATACATCGCCTATGTGGAACCCGAGCCGGGCAGCGGGGCCGGGATGCTTGATGCTCTGGCAAAGAAGGCGTGCGTTGTCGTAACGGACGACTTTCCCTGTTTCTTTCTGCCTCGCATGCTCAGTGCCGTGGCCCGTCGTCTGTCGGCGCGGCTGGAAGCTGTTGATTCGAATGGTCTGCTGCCGTTGCGAGCGACCGACAAAGTGTTTCCGACGGCGTACGCCTTTCGGCGATTCCTGCAGAAAGAACTGCCCGGGCATATGCTCGACCTGCCGGAGCCGGAGCCACTCGCCGACGCGAAACTGCCGCAACTTGATCGGCTGCCGCGTGGATTTCAGAAAAAGTGGCCCGACGCCAGTGACGCATTGCTGACAGGTTCAACTGAAGCACTATCGGCGCTCCCGATTGACCACGAAGTTAAGCCGGCAGTGTTTGATGGCGGTTCAGTGGCCGCCGCCGAAACTCTCGATTCGTTTATTACAAGTCGACTGGAGCGCTATGCCAACGACCGCAATCAGCCGGAGAACGATGCCGCCAGCGGCCTGTCCCCCTATCTGCACTTTGGACACGTTTCGGCGCATGAAGTCTTCACGCGAATCCTGCAGAGGGAGAACTGGTCCGAGTCGCGGCTGGCCGCCACTTCGAAAGGCGCCCGGGAGGGCTGGTGGGGAATGAGCGAGGAATCCGAAAGTTTCCTCGACGAACTGATTACCTGGCGTGAGCTGGGTTTCAACATGTGCTCAAAACGAGCTGACTACGATCAGTACGAGTCACTGCCCGAGTGGGCTCGTACCACAATGGAAGAACATCAAAGTGATCCGCGGCCTCACCTCTACTCACTGCAGGAACTGGACGCTGCGGAGACGCATGACGAACTGTGGAACGCCGCGCAGAACCAGCTCGTTACCGAAGGCCGCATGCACAATTACCTGCGCATGCTGTGGGGCAAGAAGATCTACCAATGGTCAGCTTCGCCGCGTGATGCCCTGAAAGTGTTGATCGAACTCAACAACCGTTATGCCGTGGACGGGCGGAATCCGAATTCCTACTCCGGCATCTTCTGGTGCCTCGGCCGGTACGACCGGGCGTGGGGGCCGGAGCGTCCGATTTTCGGCAAGATCCGGTACATGACCAGTGAGAACACGGCTCGCAAGCTGAAAGTCAAAGGTTACATCAAACAATATGGACGCCGGTCGCATGTCCAGAAGAACCTCTGGGATTGAGAACAATGACCACTGAAGTGACGACACAGCAGACGTGCAACACCGGAACTCCGGACGGTGCGGAGTATGACGCCATCCTGCTGGTGTCGTTCGGAGGCCCGGAAGGTCCGGACGACGTGATGCCCTTCCTCGAAAACGTGCTGCGAGGGAAGAACGTCCCGCACGAGCGGATGCTGGAGGTCGCCGAACATTACAACCACTTTGGCGGCGTCAGCCCGATCAACGCGCAGTGTCGGGACCTGCTCGATGCTCTGCAGCCGGAGCTGGTGGAACACGGCATCGACCTGCCGGTTTACTGGGGCAATCGCAACTGGGATCCGCTGCTTCCGGAGACACTGCGTCAGATGAAGGACGATGGGATTCGCAGGGCACTGGCCTTCGTGACGTCGTCGTGCAGTTCCTACTCATCGTGTCGACAGTATCGCGAGAACATTGCCGATGCTCAGGCAGCAGTCGGTAACGGAGCTCCGGAAGTCGACAAGATTCGCGTCTTCTACAATCACCCGGACTTCGTTGACGCGAGCGCCGTCCGGATTCATGCGGCGATTGACCAGATTTCTGAGGAACGTCGCGGCGACCTGCACATTGCTTTCACGGCGCACAGCATTCCGACGTCCATGTCCGATTCGAGCGACTACGTGCAGCAGCTGACCGAAGCCTCACGACTCGTCGCGAATGCTGTGGGAGTTTCCGAAGATCGTTGGAAACTTGTTTATCAAAGCCGCAGCGGCCCGCCGCAGATTCCATGGCTCGAACCAGATATCAGCGATCACCTGCGACACATCCGCTCCAATGGAGTGGAAGACGTGATCATCATGCCGATCGGATTCCTGTCCGACCACATGGAGGTCATGTTCGACCTCGACGAAGAAGCCCGCGAAGTCTGTGAGGAAATCGGATTGAACATGATTCGGGCCGGCACAGTCGGCACTCATCCTCGCTTCATCGCGATGATCCGCAAGCTGATTGAAGAGCGGCTGCGCGGGAATACTCGGGAGTGTGCAGGCCAATTCGGACCGAACCACGATGTCTGCCCACTGGACTGCTGCCCGCGCCCGCAACGCCCTCAGAGACCAGGCGGCGCACCACGACCCATGTGAACAATTGATGAAGTTGCGTCGCAGAATTTCCTGCCTCTCCTCCTGGCAGAAACGGTCCGAGTGTGGCAACACAGCCAGGCAGAAACGGTTCGGGAGGAGAGGCTTCTACAACTGAGACTGACGACGGGCATGGGCAAGTCAGTGAGATTCGACTGACGTCGCTTCTGCGGGCGGCGGTGGAGTCGGCTGGCTGGGGGCAGGATTGAGTGTGCGAGCAAAGAGTTCCAGGTCTCGAAGCGACTCGCAAAACGTCGAATATTGAACCTGTTTCCGAACAGATTGAGTCAATGCCTGACCGCCGATGGCAAGTGCAGTTCCCGTCGCATCAGCTGTCTCAAAAAGTGAATTGACGGCCGTGATGAATGAGGTCTCGTTGGCGATGAATGAGACACTCACCCAGAAAAGACGAGGGCGTGCCTCGCGAATCGACTTGATTAACGTGTCCGCCGGGAGATTTGGACCGAGAGAAGTTGCCTGCCATCCCACGTTTCGCAGGACGACCTCTCCCATCGTGACTGGGATTGTGTAAATGTCGTGTTCGAGCGTCGCTCCAAGGGCGATTGGAGCCTTCTCCCTTGTATTCGGTGTCGTCGTTCGCAGCTCGTGCAGGATTCGCATGCAGATTTCACAGGCACGCCGTTCCTGATATACGGCCGCCTCGCCACAGACCCATTTCTCGCCGATCTGATGCATGACCGGAGCGAGCACATCGTCGAATATCGCGGTGACCGTGTGGCCAGCCAGGAGTAGATCGAATACGACCTGGCGTACGACGGACTCCTCCCCGGCGACAAGTGCCGACGTAATCCGCTCACAGGCCCGGTTTAGCGTCCAGCCGGTTTGACCGACAGCAGCGGGTAGTCCAAGCAGCTCGGGCTCGACGATCGCGTGGCCGCTGTCGCGGAGAAACCGGACGACAGCATCCAGCTCCATACGCCGATGCCCGCCGACCGTCTTCGTCATGGAAATCAACCCGCGATCACACCAGCGTTTCAGCGTCGATTCGCTGACACCGATCGCTCGGGCGACCTGTTTCGGGGAGATCAGTTTCTTCATAACTGTTGGAGCCTGGCGGGGAAGATCAGGGAAAATTCGGCCAAGAAACTCTTTGGAGTTCTGATTTCGTCCATTGTAAGGCTCAGTAGCCAATCTTGGAATTCATTCAAATCGATCATTCTGTCACGAAGGGGCCATGCTGCTCGTCAAACTGCTCACAAGGCCCAATCACATCGTAAAAGGGGCGATCTGTCGTGCTGGCAAAGAACACTGTGTTTTGACGTAAAAGCTCCTGGTCGCCTGCGGCGTAACGTCTAAAACTTCGTCAATTGAGAGGCTTACGTGAATCGCGGTGGTTATCGAAGCAGTGCTTGGCCCGGCACTGCCCGATGCTGCCGCGATTCGTTTTACGTACTCCGCGTTGCATCGACACTCGGACGACTTGAACGAATCTCCTCGTCACAGCATTCACGAGACGAGTGCCGACCGATCGGCTTCACTTTCGCGAGAGATCTGTATTTCTCCTCGGTCACAGTCGGCCTCGCTAACGCCGAGGAGTCCCGGCAGCTTTTCGTGGCGGTATCTGAAAATACGCCGCAAATCGCCCTGAACGAATAGCCGATTCACGAGCGATCCGCCGGGGACGCGGTACACGACTCGATCACGAACGAGTGTTCCGCCATCGACATCCTCAAACGTGTGCGTGTGCGCCCAAAGCGAGTAGGGCCCGCGAATCTGCGAGTCCTCGAAGCGAAACGGTGGCTCCCAGCCAGTGATCTCCGATTGCCAGCGGACTGGGAATCCGTGCAGACGGAGCTGGTAATCGATCAGTCGCCCCTTGTGCATTTCGATCGGTGACGGTGTCAGCACCCGAAATCGCAGCCACGGCGGGGTCAGTCGTTCCAGTTGGAACGCATCAGCGAACAGTGCGAACACATCAGGACGCTTTCGCGGTACCCAGACGTGCGTACTGAGTGCAAATGATCCCGAATCGTTTCTGCTCATGGTGCCGAACCCGGATTAAATGAACGATTTGAATGTTTTAATTGTTGTGTGTCGTGACGTTTTGCGGATATTGTTACGGCACAGGAGTGCCAGACCATGACTGTTTTGCTGGATTTTCAAAGGACCAAAGAAATGGCGACTGCAAAAACTCAAGTTGGAGCCAGTAAAAATGGGGTTTGCCCCGCTCTGCAGGACCGATCGATCGACTTCATTCCTAACGGTGATTTCGACGACACGCTGGAATCAGACTTTGACGACATCGATTTCGAGCTGTACGCCGTGGAGGGGCAGGCGCCGGGATCACTCGACCCCAACCGCGTCGAGGCGTCGCTCCTGGCTCCGTTGCAGGAGAGCAGACTGCTGACGTTCGAGGGCGAGCAACTTCTGTTCAAGCAGTTGAACTTCCTGCGTTTCCGGGCCAGTGCGATCCAGGCAGGTCTGAATCCCAAACGTCCATCGGCAAGAAAGTTGAAAGAGATTGACCGACTCCTCAGCGAGGTGGAGAAAGTTCGTGAGGAATTGGCAAGGGCCAACCTGCGACTGGTTGTCTCCGTTGCCGGAAAGTTGTCGATCTCGCGGGATGAGTTCGACGAGTTCGTCGCAGAGGGAAACGGGATTCTGCTCTACGCGATCGACAAGTTTGACTACTCACGCGGCTACCGCTTCAGCACGTATCTGACACATGCCGTCCAGCGTCACCTCTATCGAGTTATCGATCGCCGCCGCAAACGAGCCCAGCGCGAACATGCCTGTCAGGCAGAGATAATGGCTCAGGAGCCGATGATCGAAACTGATCCGTCAGAGTCGATTGAAGACGAGGTTAAAGTCGCTGCCGCTGCCGTGATCTCAAAATTCGATGAAACGCTCGACGAGCGTGAGCGGGTTATCGTCCGCGGCCGGTTCGGACTCGACAACTCGGGCAAGAGCCTGACATTTCGCGAACTTGGAGAACAACTCGGGCTCAGCAAGGAGCGAGTCCGTCAGTTGCTCCAGCGAAGTCTCGAAAAACTTGGCGAAGTCGCGAAACCTTTCGAATCCATCTTTGCTTCTCACTGATCGTGTCTACGAATCCCCGGTAAGCCTGAAAGCGTTCAACTGAGCGTCGGCCAAGCGATGCCTGTCTGGCATTGGCCGCGACAACGCGGAGCGGCAAAACAATCGGGGTGATCTGATGACAAAGAGAAGTATGGCAAAGGCGGCCTATGTCGCCGGGGCGGGAGTTTCGTTTCTGCTCTCAGTCTATCTGTGGTTCAACGGCAGCAAGGAACAGGGCCTGTATGTAGGGCTCTGGGTTCCGTCGATCCTTTCGTTTGGAACGCTGGTCCTGGGCGGTCGCCATGACTGATACAGCTCTCTTTGTGTTTGGATTCGGCATCTTCGCCACATGCTTATTGGCGACAATCGGGATGGCCATCGGAACTTCTCAACCTCAGGACAGTGACGTCAGTCAAAGCGGTCCTGATCATTCTGAGTAGCCAAGTCCTGGGTCGCCCAACGATCTTCCCGATGCCGGCACGCGGCGCGAGAGTGGCTCCAGGCCAGATGGCCAAGGACCTTCTGGTATCGAGCACTCGTGTTCTCCCGCGACAACTCCAAGCGTCCGGCTATCATTTCCTTCAGCCCAATCTGGCACACGCTCTTGAGGCAGAGATCAATGCCAGGTGACAATCCCTGCTGTCTATTCAAGACGCTGAAGGGACGCGTTCAAGGAGACAGCTATGAACAGTAATCTGAAACCACGTCCGTGGATGCGGACCGTTCTGCTCGCGGCCGGCGTTTACAACCTGGTGTGGGGCGCATTCATCGTTCTGGCACCGCAAACATCGCTGAACCTGCTGGGACTGACTTCCGAAGCTCCCGTCGCACAGCTCTGGCAGTGCCTTGGCATGATTGTCGGCGTCTATGGCATCGGCTCTCTGATCGCTGCCCGAGACGCTTACCGCCACTGGCCCATCACACTTGTGGGATTGCTCGGCAAAGTGTTCGGCCCGATCGGATTCGTGTTCTCCATAAGCGCTGGCACGCTGCCGGCCAGTATCGGTTGGACGATCATCACCAACGACCTCATCTGGTGGTCCCCTTTCGCAGCCATCCTGTGGGGCGCTGTCCGCCATCACCAGAGCGTGAACACCGCGTATGACATGCCTGAGGCTGACGATCCGGTTCGCGAACTCTGCACGAACGATGGCGACACTCTGGATGACCTCGCCACCCAGCAACCGCAACTGGTGCTGTTCCTGCGACATGCCGGATGCACATTCTGCCGCGAAGCGCTCGCGGACCTCTCGCAGCAGCGGTCGGCTGTCGAAGCATCCGGCTGCGGAATCGTGCTCGTTCACATGGGAGACAATGATCGCGACGCCAACTTCTTTGAGAAGTACGGCCTCGGTGACGTTCCGCGAATCGCCGACCCGTCCTGCAGACTCTACCGCCAGTTCGGACTCGACCTCGGGTCATTCACTGAACTGCTCGGTCCACGGGTCTGGTTTCGAGGACTGATCGCTGCCGTTCTGAACGGACACGGAGTCGGGCGTCTGCAAGGCAACGGATTCCAGATGCCGGGTACCTATATCTACGAGTGCGGTCGCATTCTCGGCGGCATCCAGCATGAGCGGACATCACATCGACCCAACTACGCAGAACTCGCAGAACAATTCGGACCATCGCGCGTCACGGCATCAGCTGGCTGATCGTCGGCGAGGTTCAATTGTTTACGTTTGAGGATTGATCGATCAGTGCAGATTCACTGCGGACGGGGCGTGGTCGTTACTGTCGCTTCTTCCACAGCCTTAGCGATCTGTCTCCGTATTTCGTTAATGCGGGCTCGATTCTGGCCGAAATCGTGGTAGCCGACGCGTGATGCTGAGCGGAAATGAATGACCGAAGTCTCAGTGTCGAGGAGAAACTCGACGTCGTCGACGAAGCCGAATAGCGGGGTTGAAAATTCGCAGTGCAGGGAAGTTTCATTTGCGGACACGACGCGGGCCCCATCCATTCCGGACAGTATCGCCCGAAGAGCGTCGATCGTAGCGGACTCGCCTCCGTCAAATGGAATCGGCGGCATGTACTGAGTTTGCGATTCCGCGAACGAGGACACGCAATTGGGTTTGTCTGCACACTCTGCCAGCCTGCCGTTTCGAACTCCGAGGTTGTTCGGACGAGTTGCATTGAAACTCAGAAACACCAGTGCGGCGACGGAGAGTAATAGCCCAGTGCCAACGAAAATGGCGAGCATCTTGATGACTCCTGGTCTTCGGGTGCGCTCATTAATCAGCTCTGCGGAATTATCGCGCGTCATTTGTGGAAGCCAGCTCTGGAGTCGCGGGAAGACTTGGAATCCTGCTTGTCACGCGGTCGCTCATCAGTCCTTGTAGATAACGCCATGGAGCCAGGAGCGAATCCCGCACCGGCACTGGTCGACTCGTGGCCTCAAACAGCATCACAGTGACATCATCGCGATCGAGATTGTCAGCAGCCATGTCCGTCAGTCGGCCAAGCAGGTCGGGTACGAAGCTTTCAACGCGAGGCCGCCCCAGAGACCGGACGACATTCGCAAGGCCACTCGTCTGAATATAATTTCCGTTCTCGTCGACTGACTCTGACAGAGCATCCGTGTAGCACAGTAGGAGGTCACCCGGCTTCAGTTTGATCTGGAATTCGCTATAGCTCACGCGGCTGTCTATTCCCAGTGGCATGTTCTGCATTGCGACGGTCGTCGTGGCCTGAGTCACGCACTCGGACCAGGTCTGAGTTGCAGCTCGATACAGCAGCGGCGTGGGATGTCCAGCATTGCTGAGTGTCATTCGCGCGGTGGATGACATCCATGTTCCCACCAATGCCGTTGCGAACCGGCCGGTCATGTCAGCTGCAGCGAGTTCGCGATTGACCGATTGCACGAGCTGCTTCTGTCGGATGCGATTGACGTTTCGCCTCATCAGATTGCGAAGTCCGATGGCAGTTTCTGCTGCGCTCTCACCGTGACCGCACACGTCGGCGAGCAGAAAACGAGTTAATCTTCCGGAAGAGCACGACGACAGAAAATACACGTCGCCACCACCGTCGGCTGAACCATAAGCACGGCTTCGCACTCGGCATGTGACGCCAGGACGATCGATCACGGCGTCAGTCTCATTGTTGCCGCCCCAGACTTCCATACAGGACAGGCGTTCGGAATGGCTCGTCGACTCGGTTGCGGTTGTCATCGGTATCGATCAGGCGTCAACCACCTGTGCATCGCCAGGCAGTTGGTTCGGTTCGGACAGGTCCTTTGCGGAGTCGGCAGTACGACTCTCCGGCGGATTTGTAGACGCGGGATTGCCGTTGCCCACAACTTGAGCGGCTCGCGCGATTCCACGGAGCATTCCACCGAAAACAGCCTCGTGCAGTGGGTAAATCGCGTACCAGTAGCTCAGACCAAAGAGACCCAACGGGTCGAAGATAGCCGTCTGGCGGATTATGGAACTCGACGGACCGTTGGGCGTGACTTCGAACTCGAGCCAGGCGCGACCGGGCAGTTTCATTTCGGCCGAGAGCCTCAGTCTGCAATCTGGCTCAATCGATTCTACACGCCAGCAATCAAGTGAGTCGCCAGCTTCGACATGTTCCGGATCACGGCGTCCGCGACGAATGCCGACCCCACCGACCAGCAAATCCAGGAAACCGCGAATCTGCCACAACCAGTTTCCGTAATACCAGCCGGTCTTGCCACCGATTCTTCGGATCGGAGTGAAAGCGTCTGCAGCCGAAACGTCGACGGTGATGGTGCGTGAGTCGACCAGGCGATTTCCGAACTTCTCACCGCCCCAGCGTTTCTGATGGCTGCCTGCAGAAAGCGCGTCGCTCCAGCGAGTCTCAGCGATCTCATGGTCTTCGTTCTCGGACGCGCGTTGAATCGCTTCCGCGACGCCGCGTGGCCGGACATCGAAGGTCTCGATCACCGACTGATCGCGGACAATTGTGGGATTCTTCAGGCTGTCGACGAGTTTCCGGCCGACGCGCGCGTAGACGGGAGTCACCAGTCCCAGCCACAGACTCGACAGCCGCGGCGTCAGAAACGGGACTGAAATCATCACTCGCTTCAGGCCCTGCTGCCTGGCGTATTCTCGCATCAACTGCCGATAGGTCACCGGTTCGGGGCCACCGATTTCGAAGATATGGTGTCCCGCTGGTTTGTGATCCAGTGCGGCGACGAGATAAGCCAGCACATCTTCAATCGCAATTGGCTGAGCCGCAGTCTGCACCCAGCGCGGGCAGATCATGAATGGCAGCCGCTGCACAAGGGCTCGGATCAGTTCGTAGGACATGCTTCCGGAACCGATGACAATCGAGGCTCTGAACTCAATGACTTGCGCTCCGGATTCGGTCAGTACCTGCCCCACTTCCTGGCGGCTCCTCAGGTGCTTTGACAGTTTCTGATCCGAATCGCCAAGACCTCCGAGGTACACAATTCGCTTCACGCCAGCTTTCCGGGCTGCCTTCGCGAAGTTCCGCGCGCCGTCCCGGTCGTCCGTTTCGAAATCACGACCGTTCCCCATCGAATGCACCATGTAGTAAGCCGTCTCGATTCCGGCGAGAACTTCGTCCAGCGAGTCGGCTTTCAGGAGGTCTCCATAGACGACTTCTGTGGTCTCGCTGACTCGCGGCTCCACGGCCTCCGGACGACGTGCCATACAGCGAAGCGGATCGCCTCGTCGCTCAAACAGCGAAACCAGTCGACCACCGACGTACCCGGAGCATCCGGTCACGAGAATCTTCGCTGGTAAAGGCATCAACGCCACTTTCTGAAAGCACCACGGACCGAACAACGCTCGGGTTGTAGTCCATAACCGTGTACTCGCCACTGCCGCGACGCGGTCTACAACAGGATTCAACGCCGTGGTGACTTATTGTCAGACGATTCAGGTCGCATTTTGTGGAACATCCAATGACTGACGCTCGATCGAGACTCTCCACTGACGCCAGGCCGGTTATTGATGGTCGCGGTTGTCGCACGCCACCTGGCGGCTTTGCCGTCGCGAGTGAATTCAGTGCCTGCCGCCCCATACAATGCGACGCTGCATCCAAACTCTTCCACGTGTTGATGAATCGCCGAGTCGCCGCCGATTTGGGGATCAGAACACTGAGCGTTCCGCAACGGTGACAGTGGCAGCCGTATTGGGCCTTTCAGATATCGAGACGACAATGGAATGGAACAAACTGACCACGCTGGCATTCGTCATCACGCTGCTCGCCGGAGCAGGAGCGAGCCCGGCATTTGATGACGATGCGGCGTCCGCTCAATCACCGCCGGCTGTGACGAAGACGCTCGTCTATAAAGCAGAGCCTCGCCGGTCGTTGACTGTTTACTACCCCGACGACTGGAAACCCACCGACAAGCGGCCGAGTCTGGTCATCTTCCGGTGCAACATTCCCGTGCAGCGCGAGCACTTTCGACAGCTCGGCATGGTGATCGTTAAGCCGCAACTCGCTCCGGTGAACTTCGGACAGCTACCAAAGCTCAGTCTGGATCAGATTGCTTCGTTGCCGCGCCCGCGGAATCAGGTCGAGGACACGAAGAGTGCCATACGATTCCTGCGAGCGAACTCGGAGTCACTTGGAATCGACCCGCAACGGATCGTGGCGACGGGGACATCAGGAGGCGGCGATCTGGCGCTGCAGTCGTGCATCAACCGATCGTTTGAAGACTCAAACGACGACAAGTCGATTTCGCATCGGCCCAACGGACTGGTCCTGTACTGTCCTGCGTTTGATGGCATCGACATCTGGTTCGTAGAGACCGATGCGTTGCTGGAGCAGACCACAGCGGATGCACCGTCATTTGTTCCTCATCTGAAGCGATTTGCCCGGAATACTCCCGAGGGATACTCCGTTCCTCTCGACCATCGGGCCAACCTCATCAAGCTCGCGGCGTCGCTGGGACAAAGCGAAGTAATCGACGAGGCAGAAATCGCACGGTTCCAGAAGGTCCTTGAACTGTTCAATGCGAGATCGGCGGAACTCACGCAGGCCTTCCGTGTCGACCTGAGTCCACGCGAAGCCGGCACCGATGCGAATTGCCGGACGGTCATGCGGACGTCCACTTCGCCGTGCTTGCCCCGTCCTCACAAGTAAATCCGGTGTCGTGTGTTCGTTCAGCGGCACGGGGCACTCAACGCAAATTTCCGAATCATTCTCATCGGATTAACTGTCTGCGATTCATGTCGAACGGCCTGAAATGCAGAATAGAATTCAAGTTGGACGAGGACGGTGCGCGGCAGCTGCCCACAAGTTCTGACATTGAACCGATGGCCCATTCGTTTCGAGGGCTGTAACTCACTGCTCTTAAAGGATTATCTCAATTGGTCCGTTCAGTTTCGCACTCACAGACGGCTTACTGCATTCCTGTCCTGGAGGGAATGGTGAGTTGCTTCTGCGGAATACCGGTCGTTGTTTTAACGGTTGAAATGGGAGCTGTTTGGTGAGTTCCTGCTTACCCTGTTGTTCGCAACCCCGCAGCGATGCCCTGGATTGGAAGGCGGACCAGGTTTGTCAGTTCGCTGTCGGGAGGTGTGTCGGCGGTTTCTTCGTTGCTGCGGATTTGGCGCAGGAGTTCGATCTGAGAGCGGTTCAATGGATCGGCGTACGGATTCCTATTCATCTTCGACAATGCCTCGGACTCGATTAGCAACACGAGAACTTGCGTCTCCGCTCGCGTCGGCATCACCCACCGGAGTAGTCGTCAGATTGATCTGATAGGGCCTGCGAATCCTGGCCGCGTGTCGTCAATGTGACTTAACCACAATTTTGCTTCGTGCGTTCGGTCTGCGCGACCGGGGCGGCGAAAATTTGACGGACCAACTCGCTCCGGGCTGGTCGACCGGTGCGGCGTAAAGTGACGACAGCCGGGAGTGAAGAGGCCATTGATTGCGTGGTCAATCTGATCACATCAGTAGCATGCATCTCTCATGACAACCTGCAATCGGGCGATCCGACCGGGGCAGTTACGGGCTTTCCCTTCGACGCACTGGTCGCGATCACCGGGGGCATTTTCTGAGCCGTAAATGAATCACTGCGAACACGGGGAATCTCATGGTGCCCCCAAGACTCCGAACGTTTTCAACGGATGAGATTTCGCAGTCATGTCCGGCTCTGGGGCGATTTCTGATTGCGGTTTGTACGAAAACATCAGGGCATGCAGTCTTTTTTCGATTTGCCCCTAACCGGCAGCTGGTTCTGGCTATTGTCCTGTGATGAACACGGATCAGAACTCACCTGCGGACACGATTCGGCAGATCAGCCTGCATCAGGCGTCGCTGCTGGCGTATATCCTCGCGCTGCATCCTGATCGCAGTGAGGCTCAGGATATTCTGCAGGAAACGAATGTCGTGCTCTGGCAGAAGATCGGCGAGTTCCGGCCGGGGACAAACTTCAGGGCGTGGGCGTTTCGGATCGCGTATCTGCAGACGCTGGCTCACTTCAAGCGGACGAAACGCAGTCACTGGCTGGGGTTCTCGACTGAGCTGATTGAGACGCTTGCCGACGAGGCCGAGCCGCTGCTGACCGACCTTGAGCAGCGGCAACGCGCGTTGCGACATTGCGTCGAGAAGCTGCCAGCGCAGGATCGCGACATCGTGCGTGCTCACTACGAAAGCGAGCAGCCGCTCGCGGAACTCAGTGCTCGACTGGGGCGAAGTGTTGGTGCTTTGAAACAGGTGCTGTTCCGCGTGCGGCGGACATTGCGTGCCTGTATCGAAATCCAGCTTACGGAGGGAGCAGGAGATGTCTGAACCGGACGCACTCGAAGATCGGGAGTTAACGGAGTTGCTCGAAGCCGTCGCAAATCGTGATGTTTCCGCAACTCAGCAGGAACGGCTGGCAGAGCGACTGGCGGCGGATCCCGATGCGCGAGCAGAGTTCATTCAGGCGACGGCCTTCGAGGCGATGCTGGCTTATGAGTTCCCGGTGGCTGATGCTCGCGTGGCTTCGAGCGCGCTGGATGTTTCCGATCCTGAACCACATGCACGCAAGTGGGGAGCGACCAGGACTGGCTGGTTCTCAGTGGTTGTCGGCGTCGTGATTCTGCTGGTCGGGTGGGTCGCTTTTCAGACTCATCATGGGACTCCGGACAACGCCGCAGACGTCGTCGGCCGTTTCGCTGACCTGAGTGACAGTCGCTGGATGGATCCCGCAACGCAAGTGTTATCCGGCGACGCCATTCGCACTGGGCAACGGATCGAGTTGTCGTCGGGTTCTGTTGAAGTGCTGTTCAACACGGGTGCCCGACTGAGGATCGTCGGCCCAACCATCGTCGAGCCGCGGACGGACAACAGTGTGTATCTGACGCTCGGCGAGGTGCACCTGGTGGCCGAGACGCCGGAATCGAAAGGCTTCACGGTCGTCACGCCGACTTCGAAGTTCGTCGATATCAGTACGGCCTTTTCGGCAAGGGTGTCACCGGATGGCCTCAGTCGCTTGAACGTGTCCGAAGGCGCGGTTGACGTCGTCCTGGAAGGGACCGAACGATCGCCCCGACTGCGTGCCGGTGAAACACTGTATGTCGAACCCGGCGAGGGACAGGTCATGACCCGCATCGAAGAAGGAGACGGGACAGCTGACTTTCGGTTCCCAACCATTCAGCCGCCCAGTCGCGAGGACTATGCGGATCAGTCATTGGGGCACACTACGATACGTGTGGCGCAAGGTCGGCTCAGGTATCAACCTGGCCAGAGCGGGCCAGCCGCAGTTCTTCTCGATGGCAGGGGCCAATCGCAGCAGGATGCTCCAGGCGAGTCCGCATTCTTCCAGGACCGCGCCTACGGCAGCTTTCTCGTCGATCTCGGCGAGGCGGTGACTGTATCCAGGGTCAATTCGTATTCCTGGCATCAACACCTCATCGATCCGACGCATCGCACGAGAGCTCAGCAACGATTCACTCTCTATGGTTTTTCAGGGGATGAATTGCCAGATCTCACTTTGCCTCCTGACGAATCCGGCTGGACGCGGATCGCTCGGGTGAACAGCGATCACTTTTTCAAGGTGAGAGAGTTACTCGATCGTCCGGCCCAACAAGCGTGTTCAATCACCTCGGCTGGTGGAGACATTGGACGATTTCGGTATCTTCTGTGGGAAGTGAAAAGAAACACATTTTTTGGTGAATTCGATGTCTTCGTGTCGCCTTCGCGAGCGGCTCGTTCGACGAAAGGCGAATGAAGTGAAAGTCCTGAAGTACTTAATTGCACTGGCACTCGCTTTTCTGTCGAGCAGCGGGCTCGCTGATGCTCAGAAAAATGACGGCCGAACGAACCCGGTTGCCGTGCAGTTGAATTCCAAGGTCTTGTCCGGATTCTTCCAGAAGCACTGCGTGAGCTGTCATGGAGCAAAGACGCAGAAAGGCGATCTGCGGCTCGACACGCTCAACCAAAAGCTGACGACAAGCGTTGTGGCCGAGCGGTGGCAGGAAGTTCTGGATGCGCTGAATCTTGGACAGATGCCACCGGAAGGCAGACCTCGTCCTGCGAACGAGGAGCTGGAGCCGGTGCTGGAACACCTGACGGACTCGTTGCTGCTGGCGAAGAAGCGGCTTTCTGAGTCCGGTGGTGATGTTTTTCTGCGGCGGCTCAATCGACGTGAGTACCAGAACACGATCGAGGACTTGATCGGTCTGAAGGTGAATCCTGAACTGATTCCACCGGACGATATCGCGGAAGGGTACGACACCGTTGGCCACGACCAGCAGTTCTCGGCGTATCACTTTGATGGTTACTTCGAGGCTGCGAAGAAGATCGTCGAAACCGGACTGTTCTGGGCGGATCGACCTCGCGCGGAACCGAGTATCAAGAAAGAAGAAGTCGAACGACGAATTGAGAACCTGCACAAATACGTCCGTACCTACGATGCGATGATGGCTCGCATCAAGGCGGGAGAAGGATTTGAAAAGCTGGAATTTGATGATGAGAAACAACTGCAGATGTATATCGCCCGTCACCCCAAGCGGACAGGCGCACGACGGGAATATCTAAAGCAGCCACATTTGAATAGCGGCGTCTACCTCGACAGTGAAAACATCAAGACTGGAGTATCCATCGCTGAGTCAGTCGATCCGCGGGCAAGCTATCGTCTCCGTGTCGTTGGAGGGCTGAACGGCAACCCGCCGCTGCTTCGCCAGTTCGTCGATGTCAGGCTCGGTGTGACATCGATTGGACAACTCAAGATGGATGGCACGGTCACGGAGCCCAAAGTTCAGGAGATAATCTATCGACCAACGATGGATCTGCAGAATCGGGCCGTGGTCAACATCAACGAAAACCGGAACACTAACCCGAAGATCGACGCCTATGTCAAATCCATCGATCCCGGCGGAGCACAGTCGTCGGTCTGGATCGATCGGTTGGAAAGTGAAGGGCCGTTTTACGCTGAGCCCACAATCTTCGAGACGCTTTACGATCGCTACATTGGTAAACATACCGGTGGCCTGAACAAAGACGGTTCGACCAGTACGACTGGTGTAAAGACTCCCGGCCGACGGAAAAATTCACCCGGCAAACGGAAAAGCAGGAAGGATGTAAAGCAGGAGACCATTGCAGTCGAGGTGACTCCGGAACAGAGAGCCGAGGAAGACAAGCGGGTGAGACGATTCATTGAAGAATTCGCTCTTCATGCCTTTCGGAATAGAAAGCCTTCTCCTGAGCTCATCGAGAAACTGTACGGCATCTATACCCTGCGGCGGGATCACGATCACACGCTGACCAGTGCGCTGGTGACACCGCTGGCGATGATCCTCAGCTCGCCGAGCTTTCTTTACTTAGTGGAAGACGCGCCAAAATCAGACGAGAGAATCATCAGTCAGCAAGAGTTGGCCAATCGTCTCTCGTACTTCCTCTGGAGTCGCTCGCCTGACAAGGAATTGTTGCGGGTGGCTGACAAGGGGAAGCTCTATGAAGTTGATGTTCTGAAGACTCAGGTCCAGCGGATGTTGGATCACCCGAATCGCTGGGCGCTGGCCGAAGGTTTCATGGCCCAATGGGCGGACCTGAAGCGCTTTGACGACATCGCCATCGACCTCAATAAGCACCACCGCTTCAACAATGGGATTCGTCGTTCGGCACGGCTCGAAGTGCAGCACTTTTTCGACACCCTGATCGAAGAGAATCTCGGCATCGATCAGCTTATCGATTCCGATTTCGTCGTCATCGACGGTTTGCTGGCTGATCACTATGGCTTCGATCTGCCGGAATCCGGCAACCATTTTCGCAAAGTTGCGTTACCGGACTCTTCACCGCGCGGCGGCATGCTGGGGCAGGTGGCCTTCCTCACGATGGGTTCCAACGGCGAACGTTCTTCACCGATCATTCGTGGAGTCCTCGTCGCGGAGAAGTTCCTGAATCAGACAATCGCGTCTCCACCGGCCAACGTGCCCGAACTGGCTTCGGCCAGCGACAAGGCTCTGCCAGTCAAGGAGATCGTCGAACTGCATCAGCGCAAAGCTCAATGTGCGTCATGCCATCGGAAGCTCGATCCGATTGGTTTCGGTCTGGAGAATTTCGACCTCCTCGGACAATGGCGCGATGAGGAAGTCGTCGGCAACATCGGTAAAAGAAAAGGAGCTGGCGAAATGATCCCCGTCCGCAGCTCCGGCAAGTTTCCGAACGATGCGACGTTTGAAGACCTGAGTGAATTCCGAGCCGGACTGCTTGAGCAGAAAGACAGGCTGGCCCGATCAATCACGGAAGCGTTGATCTCGTACGGACTCGGTCGGCATGTTGAGTTCTCTGATCAACAGGCCATCGAAGAAATCCTGAAGACATCAAAACAGAACGATTACCGAATCGGCGACCTCGTGTACGCCATCGTCAGGCATCCGGTTTTCCGACGCAGCGATCAGACTCGATAAACAACAACCAACAATAGATGAAAGTCAAAGTCCATGAGCATTCACGTCCACAACCGACGGGCATTCCTGAAAGCCGGCTCCACGGTGCTGGCGCTCCCATTGCTGGAGTCGGTTGGTCAAGCAAAGACGCCCGCCGCGAGTCCCAAACGAATCCTGATCATCGGATGCGGCTTCGGGTTTACCTCGCAGTCCTTCTTTCCGACGAAGGCTGGTCGCTTTGCCGACATGGGACTGGCACCCGGAATGAAATCGCTGGAGCGACATAAGAACGAGATCTCGATGGTCTCGAATCTGACGAACCTCGGCGCATCCAGTCCTCACTCGGGAAGCACGTCCTATCTGACGGGGGCGAATGTACTTGGCACTCCCGGTAAGAAGTTTCATAACTCCGTATCGCTCGATCAGGTTGTTGCCCGCAAGATTGGAACGGACACCCGTTTCCCAACGCTGACGTTAAGCGACGACGCGAATAAGGATGGCCACGGTCCCGGCCTGTCATTGGCATGGTCAGACAAGGGACATCCGATTCCCGGCATCAATAACCCGCTGGATGTGTATCACCAGTTGTTCGGTCAGAGCAAAGAATCCAAAGCAGAACGCGAGTATCGGCTGGCCGAGAAAAGAAGCATCCTCGACGGGGTTCTCTCCGACGTCCGATTCGTTAAGCCGAAGCTGAGCAAGTCGGATCAGGGCAAGCTGGCAGACTACTTTGAGTCCGTTCGCCAGATCGAACACGACTTGAGCCGTCAGGCTCAGTGGTCCCAGACTCCGAAGCCGAAGTCACCAGTACCACAGCCCAAAGAAGAAGTAATGGACGGACTTCAGTCAATCAAGACCATGCATCGCCTAATGGTTGCGGCATTCCAAACGGACTCAACGCGAGTCATCACCTATCGCCAGCCCGTCGCGTCCGTTTTGCAGGGCCACGGCATCAACCTGAACCCGCATTCGCTGTCGCACTACGGCCTCGATCCACAACGTCGCGAGGCGTCCGAGCAGAAAGACGTTCTCTTCATGGAGCTGCTGGCATCGCTGATTGATCTGTTCAAATCCACGGAAGACCTGAACGGCCAGAATCTTTTCGACTCGTCGCTGATCAGTTATGGCTCAAATCTCCGCAGCGGCCATGGACTGCGAGGCTGCCCCGCCATCTACACCGGCGGCGCGGCAAAGAATCTGAAATCCGGCGAACACATCGTTTTGCCACAGAAGGACACTCCGCTGGCGAACTACTGGCTGACGCTGATGCAGTCCGCCGGAGTTCCACTCGATGGCTTCAGTCACAGTACAGGAACGCTGGGGGAGATTGTTATTTGACGCAGTCGAGAAAGGGGTCACCAGCTGAAGAAACTAATTGATTCGTCGAAGGACATGAACGTCGTGAAGTATCTCATAGCTATTACGCTTAGCCTGCTGCTGTCAGCGGTCGTTGCTGCTCAGGAAGCCGACGATCGCAAAAGCGCAGACTTCGTGCAACTGAATCCCAAGGTACTGGCGGGCTTCTTTCAGAAGCATTGCGTGAGTTGTCATGGTGCGAAGAAACAGGAAGGTGACCTGCGTCTGGATACGCTTAATCGCGAGCTGTCAACGAGCGCCGCGGCCGAACGTTGGCAGGAAGTCCTGGATGCACTCAACCTCGGTGAGATGCCGCCGGAAGACAAGCCGCGTCCAGCGAACGTTGAACTTGAGCCGGTGCTGGAACACCTGACCGACTCACTACTCCTGGCGAAGCAGCGGTTTTCGGAAACCGGCGGCGAAGTCATGCTGAGGCGCATCAATCGACGAGAGTATCGCAACACGATGGAGGATTTGTTCGGGCTCCGCGTTCCTGAAGAACTCATTCCCCCTGACGATATCGGCGAAGGTTTCGACACGATCGGGCAGAGCCAGCAGTTCTCCGCGTTTCACTTCGAAGGGTATTTCGAGGCCGCGCAGAAAATCGTTCAAACCGCAATGCACTGGGCCGGGCAGCCACGGTTGGAAAACACGAAGAAGAACTTCGAAGCCGAAAAGCGGCACGAGCGCATGAGGAAGTTTATCGGGGAAGCTGACAAGAAGATGGAACGAATCGCCGCCGGGGAAAGTAACGAGGCACTTGGATTCAACGATGACGCGGCGAGACGACTGTTTATCGGGCGTTATGACAACAGGTACGGCAGCCAAAAGAGATACCTTGAACAAGCTCACATCGAGAATGGCGCCTACCTCGACGAACAATTCTTCCGCGGTGGACTGGCGCCCGTAGCGAACCACAAATTCGATCCTCGTGGCACCTACAAAATCCGGGTGGTGGGTGGCGTGAACGGAACACAGCCGCCCATCCGGCATTTTGTGGATTTGAGGGCCAATGGGCTCTCCATCGGGCAGCTCAAGATCACCGGCACGCCCGATACTCCGGGAATCGCCGATTTGACGTTCCGTCCCAACTCCGATGTCGAGAGAGCCACGATTCAGATTTCAGAAAACCGGACGGGAAATGGCCAGGTCCAGAGCGTCAAGCGTTATGTGAAGGCGGTGGGCTCCGCAGGACCGCAGGCCGCCACCTGGCTGGATCGCGTCGAGGTGGAAGGGCCGTTCTACGACGAGGTTAACTTCTTCGAACAACTCCTGAAGGGAAATCCGTCGAACCAGGACGCGCAGTTGCTGCTGAGCCGCTTTGCCAAACGCGCCTTTCGGGGACGGGCACCTGCAACAGAGTTTCTCGACCGCGTTCAGGCCGTCTACCTGATGACGCGGAAGCAGGGGCGTTCACCTCAGGAGGCGCTGGTTCCTGCCTTGGCCATGATCCTGAGTGCGCCCGAGTTTCTTTACCTGTTAGAGGAAAGCTCCGAAGAGAAAGCCCTGAACCAGATCGAATTCGCCAACCGGCTATCGTATTTTCTTTGGAGTCGGATGCCCGACGAAGAACTGTTCGCCGCCGCGTCGGAGGGCAGGCTTTATGACTCGGATGTGCTTCGTGCCCAGGTGGACCGCATGCTCGCGCACCGGAATCGATGGGCGCTGGCCGAAGGCTTTCTGAGCCAGTGGGCGAGCCTGGATCGGTTCGACGCCATCGCCATCGACGACGAGCAGCATCCCACGTTCAACGACGGCCTGCGTCTTTCCGCCCGTCTCGAACCGCAGCATTTCTTTGACACACTGATTGAAGAGAACCTCCGCATTGATCAGCTCATCGATTCGGACTTGGTCGTGATCAACGGCCTGCTCGCGGCTCACTACGGGATCAAGATTCCAGCGGCTGGCAACGCCTTTCAAAACGTTCTAATCGCTCAGGACTCGCCACGCGGCGGACTGATTGGCCAGATGGCGTTCCTCACGATGGGATCGAACGGCGAGCGCTCGTCGCCGATTATTCGTGGTGTCCTCGTGGCGGAGAAGTTCCTTCACAAGAGGATCGCTTCACCGCCCGCAAACGTGCCCGAGCTCGCGTCCGCCAGCGACAAGCCGCTTGCGGTGAAGGAGATCATCGAGATGCACCAGCGCAAGGCCCAGTGTGCCTCGTGCCATCGCAAGCTGGATCCCATCGGCTTCGGATTGGAAAACTTCGACCTGCTCGGCCGATGGCGTGACACCGAGATCGTTGGCAACATCGGCAAGAAGAAAGGAGCGGGCAAGGTTATCCCGGTCCGCAGCTCCGGCAAGTTTCCCAACGGGGCGACATTCAACAACCTGAATGAATTCCGAGCCGGACTGCTTGCGCAGAAGGACAAGCTCGCTCGATCGATTACCGAAGGTCTGCTGTCGTACGGTCTCGGCCGCCATGTGGAATTCTCTGACCAACAGGCCATCGAGAACATCCTCAAAACATCAGCGCAGAACGACTACCGAATTGGCGACCTGATATTCGCCATCGCAAGCCATCCGGTGTTTCGCCGAAACGACCGACTGGATAACCAATACCGATCAGCAGAAGGACATAGTCCATGAGCTTTCATCTTCACAATCGTCCTGCATTTCTGAAGCGATCGTATTCGCAGCTACGCTCCATGTCGTCAATCGTGTTCGTTCTTGCTATCGGCATTCAAAGCGTTGCAGCCGCGCAAACGGCGGAAGAGGCTTGGGCGAAACTGCGTGGGGCGGAACGGAAAGTCACAGGCGTGTACCAGCTGCCCGAACGCGATCCGAAGCTTCCCAACGTCTTTATTTACGGAGACTCCATATCTATCCATTACACACCCACAGTACGAGAGGTTTTGGCGGGGAAGGCGAATGTCTATCGCTTCTACGGAAACGGAAACCACTCGGGCCGATTCATTCCAGCAATGACCAAAATGCATACGGCGATGCGTGACGAAAATGTGGAAGGGCACTGGGATTTCAAGTGGGATGTGATTCATCTGAATGTGGGAATCCACGATTTGAAATATGTCCGCAATAAGCAGATGAACCCGCCCGCGCAGTACGAGAAGAACCTGAGGGCGATTTTCGATTTTCTCGAGAAGACCGAGCCGGACACGAAAATCATCTTTGCCTCGACGACGCCATTGCCACCGGGAGGCGTTTCCTACTGCAAACCAGGCGATTCAGCCGTTTACAACGAAGTGGTAAAGAAGGTTCTCAAAGACTATCCCAAAGTCATCTTGAATGATCTCTATGCGCTGACCAAGCCGAACCCTGATTGGTACAGAAAGCCAGCGGATGTGCACTTTGGAAAAGAAGGGTGCCACAAGCAGGGCGAGCAAGTGGCGACCAGGATCCTTGAGGCGTTGAATTACCGTAAAAGTCAAACAGCAAACGAAACGGCCAAACCATGAGCATTCACATTCAAAACCGACGTGCATTTCTTCGCACCGGCTCCACCGTCCTGGCGCTTCCATTGCTCGAGTCGGTTGGCAAAGCAAATACAGCCGCGGTCAGTCCAAAGAGGATTCTCTTCATCGGGTGCGGCTTCGGGTTTACGAAAGACACCTTTTTCCCGACCGAGGCCGGTCGCTTCGCCGACATCGGCCTGACGCCGGGTATGAAACCGCTGGAACGCCACCGGAACGACATCACCATGGTGTCGAATCTGACCAACCTTGGCGCGACCAATCCCCACGGCGGCAGCACGTCCTATCTGACCGGGGCGAACGTGAACAACACGCCCGGCAAGAAGTTCCACAACTCGGTGTCGCTGGACCAGGTGATCGCCCGGAAAATCGGTCTGGACACCCGCTTTCCGGCACTGACCCTGAGCGACACGGGCGGCCCCAGCCAGGACGGTCACGGGCAAGGGTTGTCGCTCGCGTGGTCGGATCAGGGGCACCCGATTCCCGGCATCACCAACCCGCTCGATCTCTATGCCCAGCTCTTCGGACAGGCAAAGGAATCGCCGGAGGAACGCGAATTCCGCCTCGCGCAAAAGCGGAGCATCCTCGACGGGGTCACGTCGAGCTTCAAATCCGCGAAGCAGAAGCTCAGCAGGAACGACCAGGAAAGACTGGAAGACTATTTTCAGTCCGTCCGCCAGATCGAACAGAATATCAGTCGGGAGGTGGAATGGGCCCAAACGCCGAAGCCGAAAGCGCCCGTGCGTGAGCCCCGAAAGGGCATGGACGGATTGCAGGCGTTGAAAACAATGCACCAGCTCATTGTCGCGGCGTTCCAGACAGACTCGACGCGGGTGATCACCTATCGCCAGCCCGTCGCTTCGGTCCTCCAGGGCCACGGCGTCAATCTCAATCCGCATTCACTCTCGCACTACGGCCTCGATCCCAAGCGGCGGGAGGCGGCGGAAGTGAAGGACGTTCTCTTCATGCAGTTGCTCGCTTCACTCATCGACCAGTTCAAGTCCAAGCAGGACCTGAACGGCAAGAACCTCTTTGAATCGTCGCTCATCAGCTACGGCTCGAATATCCGGTCCGGTCATGGCCTGCGAGGCTGCCCCGCAATCTTCGCTGGAGGCGCTGCTGAAAAGGTAAAGAAGGGCGAGCACATCATCCTGCCGGAACAGGACACGCCGCTGGCGAACTACTGGCTGACGCTGATGCAGTCCGCCGGAGTTCCACTCGATGGCTTCAGCCACAGTACAGGAACGCTGGGGGAACTGGTTATATGATCCGCTGTAATGTCACGAATAAGAAGTGTGTGATTCGATTGAGCGTGGTGATCACGGCGTTGGTCTGTTGCTGGACAAGCGAATGTCTTGCGCAATCTAACAACACGTCGAAAGGTGAGGCTCCGGCGAAGGAAGAACAGTCAATGCGTCTGTTCTTCAGTACCTATTGCGCGCGCTGTCACGGCGAGAAGAAGCAGAACGGCGACGTGCGTCTGGACAAGCTTGACCACCGGATCGCCAACCATGCATCGCTGTCGGCGTGGCAGGACGTGCTCGACGTCCTGAACACCGGAGAAATGCCGCCTGAGGATCAAAAGCAGCCTCAGAAAACTGAACTCACGTCGGCCATCGGCTTGATAACTCAGAACATTAGCTCGGCTCACAAACGGTTGGCGGCGACGGGTGGCGTGATCTCCATGCGCCACCTTACCAAACGGGAATACCTGGGCAGTATGAAGGATCTCTTTGGTGATGACGTGCCTCATGACATTCTGCCCGATGACGTTAGCAGCGGTTTCGATACCAACGGCTCAGAACAGTTCTTCTCTCTGAAGCAATACGAAAACTTCTACAAAGCTGGCCGCGAACTTGTTCAGAGAAATGTTCAGTCACTGGTGTCTCCTCTGCCCAGGCCGACGCCGCTCAGGCACGACCCGGAGATCGTGCCCTTTGAAACAGCCAGGGCGCAGTATGAACAGATGGTGAAGGTCATGGAGCTGATCGACGCCGGCGCCCCTCCCCTGGAAATCGCCAGAGTCGATCCGAAGGTCGCCGATGCGGGGCAGGTCAGACTGTTCAAACAAAGATTTGAAAAACGCATTGTGAAGCCAAAGACACAATACGAAAGCCTGAAGGGCAAAAAGGGGTTGCCGGGCGGATTCGCGTACACGGTCGACGTGAGACCTCGCAGCGTCTATTCGCTGACCATCAACGCGGTTGAAACGAAGAGTAGCGAAGTTGGCATCCGTGTGAATGATCAGAACATTGGCGCTGTTCAATTCACCGCCGGTGAGTCCCAATCGTCCAGCATCAACATTCGCACCGGACTGTTTGATACCAGCATCAACATCCGAGTCGCAGGAGTCAAACAGGATGTTTTCGACTACGTAACTCTGATAGGCCCGTACGAAGACACCTCACACGTGCCATCGTTCTTTGAATCAGTGATCAGTCCCGTGGTCCAGAACGCAAATGCCAGCGACGATGAAGTCGCGGCCATGTTGAAACGATTTGCCGACAGAGCCTTTCGCTATCAGGGCTTCGACGACGAATATATTGCCGAACTTGCCAACGTCTACAAGCTCGAACGAGACTCAGGCAAAAGCGTCGCTGACGCGGTCGTGGAGCCCCTGACAGCAATCGTGACCGCCCCGGCTTTTTTGTATCTCAAGGAAAAGAATGAAGGGTCGAGGAGCGTCATCAGTCAACATGAGTTCGCCATTCGTGTGGCCTACTTCCTGTGGGGATCACCTCCGGATGACGAGTTTTATGCTCTGGCAAAGTCAAACCGGCTTTACGACAAGGCTGTGATGAAGGCTCAGTTTGAGAGGATGCTTGCTTCACCAAAGGCGGATGTTTTCCTGACCGACTTCATCAACCAGTGGTCTGGTATCAGTCGCTTCGATGAGATCGATCTGCCCGTCAAACTTATTCGGAGCGGGTTCCAGAATTCGGCTCGTCAGGAGCTCAGTGAGTTCTTCAAAGTGCTCGTCCGCGAAAACAGATCATTGGACAATTTGATTGACTCGGACTTTGTTGTCGTCGATCAGCAACTGGCTCAGTACTACGGTTTCAAAGCCAAAATCGATGAGGGGTTCCAAAAGGTTTCGCTTCCGAAGTCCAGTCCGCGAGGAGGAATGCTCGCCCAGGCCGCGTTCCTCATCTCCGGCGGTTCAGGCCCGCGGACATCGCCAACGATTCGCGGAGCAATCATCCGGGAGAAGTTCCTGCATGATCCAGTGCCGCCACCCCCGCCCAACATCCCCGCAATTGAAAATGAAAAGGGGCAAAAGCTGACCGTCAAACAACTGGTCGATCGACACAAGAATGTCGCTCAGTGTGCTTCATGTCACGACAAGATTGATCCGATCGGCTACGGCCTGGAGAACTTTGATTACCTCGGTAATTGGAGGACAACCGAATTGGCCGGCGGTGCGGCAGCGAGCGGTGCGAAGTCCAAAAAGCGAAAAGGAAAAGCCGCTCCCAGGAAAGCGGAGCCCGAAAAGATCGCCATCGACGCGAGCGGTTACCTGGGAGACGACCGATTCGAGGGTATTGAAGGCCTCCGGAACGTCCTCGCTCAACATAAAGATCAGCTGGCTCATTCGGTTTACGAATCATTGCTGTCTTATGGCATCGGTCGAGAGATTGAATTCGTCGACGACCAGGACGTCAGCGCCAATCTCAGTGAACTCAAAGAACACAATTACCCGCTCAAAGAGATGATCTTTGAGGTCATCACATCCAAAACATTCGTCACCAAATAAAACGAAAGATAGACATGAGCCTCTTTACAGCATCTTCGCGTCGTTCATTTCTGCGGTCGGCCACGGCCTGCCTCGCTTTACCGTGTCTGGACACGTTCGCCACGGCAGCCGGCGATCTGCCCGGCCCGAAGAAGCGGATGATCTTTTTGGGTCAGGGCTATGGGTTCCTGCCCGATTTCTACCCGGAGACAGACGGCAGGTTTTCGGAGATTGGCCTGACCGAAGGCATGTCGCCGCTGAAGAAACATCAGGACGACATCACCCTGCTGGGTAACCTGCTAAACGTCGGAACAACCAACCCGCACTCCGGCAGCCTGACGTTACTCACAGGTGCCGCATACACCAGTCCCAATTCAATTAAGAATACCGTGTCCTGCGATCAGGTCGCCGCCGAGCATCTGTGTCGAGACACTCGTTATTCACACCTGACGCTTAGCACCGAAGACAAAAAAGGGCACGGTGATCGATGCTTGTCCCTGGCGTGGGACAAAAAGGGCAGTCCGATTTCAGGACTCACGACTTCGTTGGAACTCTATGACAAGCTGTTCTCGGCGACCGAGTCCAAAGAAGCGGTGATGCGAAGAATCCAGACACGCCGCAGTGTTCTGGATGCCATGAAGGTCAATGCGAAGTCGATCAGTCATCAAATCGCGAAGACAGACAAAGAGAAACTAGACGAGTACTACCAGACCATCAGACAGGTCGAGCTGGGCCTGAAGAAACAGTTGGACTGGGCGACTACGCCGAAGCCGACGGCACCTTACGGACACCCTGACACGATTGACGGAGAGTCCGAGGTCAAACTGATGTTTGACATGATCGCCCTCGCTTTTCAAACGGACCAGACTCGCGTGTCGTCCTACATGATGCCATCACAGTCCGTCCTCAGCAGCATGGGCATCACCATCCCCGTTCATGCGTTGTCTCACTACAACATCTCCGAGGAACGAGCAGTGAATGCTGGTTACAGGGATAAGAAGTGCACCGAGTTATTCGGTTACCTGTTGGACCGTCTCAAAGAGAAGCAGGATGTCAGCGGTCAGAGCATTTACGACAGCTGCATCGTCAGCTACGGCACAAACATTCGATCCTCGCACGGCATCAAGGGCTTTCCGTTGTTCCTGTCGGGCGGGGGCATCAAGAATTTGCGACTTGGTGAGAGCATCATACTTCCCAAAGACACACCTCTGGCCAACGTCTGGCTAACTCTCCTGCAGCAAGCAGGCTTACCGATCGATCGATTCAGCCACAGCACGGGGACTTTGAGCGAGATCCTGGCTTAGTAGTCCGAACGGTTGGTTCAACGAAGGACGAAATAGCATGAAATCTTTGAAGTACATCGCGGTGAGCTACAGGCGTAACAGATCAGTTGCGTCACGATAGCCAGATAAGGACCTTACCGTCTATGAGGCACATGCTAATAAACGCGATCGTCTTAACAGTATTCGTTGGGATTGCGCAGGCGGACGAGGGGAAGACAAATTCCAGGGTTCGCTTTGAGAAGCAGGTCAAGCCGGTTTTGGCGCAGCTCTGTTTTCGGTGTCACGGACCGGAAAAAAAAGAAGCAGAACTCCGGCTCGATACACTCAGTATCGATCTGGTGAATACCGATGCGGGCGATCATTGGGAGGAAGTCCTCAATCAGCTGAATGTGGGAGCGATGCCGCCTGAAGATGAACTCCAGCCGACGGTTCCTGAACGCGAACTGATGACGTCCTGGATTCACCGTGAACTTAAACACGCTGCGGAAGTGCGCCGCGCTGCGGGAGGTGGTAGTTCACTTCGCCGCATGACCAGCTATGAATACAGCAATACGATGCGCGATCTGCTGGGCATTGACCTCGATTTTTCCAAAGATTTCCCGCCGGAAGGGACCGCAGAGGAGGGCTTTAAGAACAACAACTACGTGCTGAGTACGTCGGCCCTGCAATTTGAGCAATTTCAATCGATCGCCGAAATGGCTCTTCGTAAAGTCCTTCAATTCGGCGACCAGCCGGAGCAAATAAGAATCAAAGCGGAGCCGGAGCTCCAACAAGTGGAGAATCCGTATGCTGCGGATTTTGATCGGTATAAGGCAGCCGACGCTACAAAGGTGGACATGTCTGTCACCCTGGGCGAAAGGACTGACTCGGGCGTTCTGCTATGGAATAAGCCCCCGGATCCGGGAGCCCCAAAGAAAAACACGCGGCGATTTGGAAGACACCCCGGTTCGTATTTTGACCTTAGAGACGTTCAGCTTGCTGGTCCCATTCGCGTCCGAGTGAAAGCGGGAGGCGTGCCAGGCACACAGGGTGACTTGCCTCGTATGCTTATCCAGTTTGGTTACTTCTTATCCAACTTCAAAGAGATGGGTGATGTGGGCGCGATCGAGGTCGACGCATCACCTGATGATCCTGCGGTGTACGAGTTCAACATTCGTTCAGAGCGGTATCCAACAACCGGTGAACTCATCTCGTATCTCAGGATTTCAAATCCATTTGATCCAGGCACTTCAACTCTCCGCAAGGAGGAGTTCGCAAAGCTGTTCATTGACAGTGTCGAAATCGTCGCTCAAAGCTACGACTCGTGGCCTCCTCAAACACACTCGGAGATCCTGTTTGAATCGGATCTCGCAAAACGAGATGTAAAGGCCTATGCACATCAGGTGATCGAGAAATTTATGGCTCGTGCATACCGCAGGCCGCCAACCGATCAAGAGGCCAGCCGGATGCTCCTCTTGTACGATCGCCTGCATGCACAACACGGCTCGTTTGAAGAATCGATCATTGGCACACTCAGCGCCGTACTCTGTGCGCCCGGCTTCCTTATGCTTGACAAGCCAGCTGATAGCCCAGGTGCCAGGACGCCATCCAATCAGCTGAATGACGACGAATTAGCGTCGCGACTTTCGTACTTCCTTTGGAGCACAATGCCCGACGACCAGTTGTTGGAGTTGGCCAGGAAAGGCGTTTTGCATCGGCCCGATGTCCTGCGCAAACAGGTTCTGCGGATGCTCGATGATCCACGATCCGACGAGTTTGTGGAACATTTCTGTTCTCAGTGGCTCAATCTGGACAGCCTCTACACGGTCATGGTCAATCCCGAATACTTTCCTCGTTTTCCAGCGACCCACAAAGACCTCATGCGGCGTGAGACAACAGAATTCTTTCGGGCAGTTCTGAAGGAAAATCTTAGTTGCCTGTCGCTGATCGATTCCGACTTCACACTGCTCAATGCCCCGCTGGCCAAATTCTATGGCATCAAAGGTGTTGGGGGAGAACAGTTCCGCAAAGTCGCATTATTGCCTGAACATCACAGAGGTGGGATTTTAACGCACGCCTCCGTGTTGCTCGGGAATTCCAGTGGGGAGGATACCCATCCGATCAAGCGAGGTGTTTGGGTGCTTGAACGATTACTGGGCGATCCTCCTCCTCCGCCACCGCCGGCTGTCCCGATACTTGCCGAAAATGACCAGACTGTCGAACGGCAATCACTCAAGGACAGACTCATCGCCCACCGGGAATCTCAGGCCTGCATGAATTGTCATCGTAAAATCGATCCCTGGGGAATCGCGTTTGAAAACTATGACGGCATCGGCACCTGGCGAGATTCAACGGCCATAGAAGAGAGCAGCTCGCCGGCCACCCTGAGCAATAAATCGCAGTCGCCAAACAGACGGCCGGCCAGAAAACGTGCTGGGAAAAAGCCGCCAAAAACCACGGAAGTCGATCCTCGCACAAAACTGGCAAATGGAACCGACATCCAGAATCTCGACGACCTGAAAGCCTACTTGCTCGAGCACAAACGGGATCAGTTCGCTGAGACCATCGTGCGAAAACTGCTTGCGTATTCTCTGGGAAGATACCTGGAGTTCACCGAAACTGACTCGGTCAACAGTCTTACTGCTGGTTTTCGCGAAGACGAATACCGGATGAGAGATCTGATCGTTTCAATAGTTTTGAGCGATTCATTTAAATCACGATAACCAACTCAAGGGAAAGACCATGAAATCCTGGCATTTGAGTCGTCGAACGTTCCTGCGCAGCACAGGTGTGTGTATCGCTCTTCCCTGGCTTGAAGGAATGTCCAACGCTGCGCCTGCGGACACGATTAAACCTCGCCTCTGTTTCGCATATTTCCACTATGGTGTTTCCATGCCTCCGGATGATCACGTGGATCGTCAGCGATTCGGCTGGTTCCCGGTTGGAGAAGGTAAGGATTATCAGTTCGCAGAATCTCACTCAAGCCTCCAACCATTCAGAGATAAGTTGACCTACTTCGGTGGCCTGTCCCATCCGCTGGGCAGACGAGTCGGAGGCCATAAAGCGGGAGACGTGTTTCTAACTGGCGCTGACATCAGTGGCGCACGCTACAGACAATCCGTCTCGGTCGACCAGGTCGCTGCAATGGCGCTCGGCGACGAGACTCGCTTCCCTTCGATGGTTCTGTCGACCTCAGGAGGCGTCAACAGGCCCTATAAGTCGCACACGCTTTCTTATGATCGCGTGGGCAGGCCGATCCCTTCGCTGCATAAACCGCAGGACATCTTTGAGCGTTTGTTCGGAGTGCCTTCAGGTCAATCAAAAGGCCAGCAACGACAGGCGTTTCAGCAAAAGGGCAGCATTCTCGATACCGTCAAAGACGAAGCGGCAAGTCTTAATCGTCGTTTAGGCAAACGCGACCAGCAAAAGATGGATGAATATCTATCGTCCGTGCGAGAAGTCGAACAAGGGCTTGCTCGGTCTAAAAAGTGGCTGGACGTCGCCAAACCTGAGATCGGCATTCCAGCAACTGACTTCGAGATCAGCCCCGAGTCGACGAAGGAGTACATTCGATCGAAGTATGACTTGCTGGTTCTTGCGTTTCAGACGAACAGCACCCGCGTCGCAACCTATCAGACGGCCTCCGAGTCGGAGCAAGGGTACGAAAAACAGTTCCCCCAGGGGGCGGGCCTGAACGTTACCTCACACAATATCTCTCACCAGCGAACAGACTACGAACAGTGGAGTACCTACAGCAGATTCCTCGTCGAACAACATGCCTGGTTCCTCGAACGCCTGAACTCAGTCGAAGAGGGCGCAGGCACTCTGTTAGATAACACGATGGTTCTTTACGGCAGTTGCACCAGTCAAACTCATGTGGCTAGCAACTATCCGCTCATCCTGGCTGGCGGCTCCAACCTGGGAATCAAGCATGGTCAATACCGTCAGTTCAGCGAAGACATTCCTCTGTCCAATCTCTTCGTCACGATGCTCCAGAAAATGGGTGTCTCAGTCGATTCCTTCAAAGACAGCACCGGGTCAATGACGGAACTTCTGTCGTAGCGTCGCTCTTTGATCACGGAGCGAGCAGTCAGCATGAGTTTTTTACCGGATGAAATCGAAGTGAATTTGAAATTGACCTCCTGTTTTGTTTTGACAGGCTTGATATTGATCGGCCCCGGCGGGAGTTTGCTTGCGCAGAATGGTGACGCGAACGACTCCGGCATCCGATGGGCCACCGAAATGCCGAAGAGCGCTATCGAACCGTTCCTGAAAACGCACTGCATTCGCTGTCATGGACCCCAGAAGCAGAATGGCCAAGTTCGCTTCGACGAGATAGTTTGGAAGATAAACAACAACGACACGGCCCAACGATGGCAGGATGTCCTCGACATGCTGAACGGCGGCGACATGCCCCCGGAGGACGAACCGCAACCGGATTCGGCCGAGCTGGCAAAGGTACTCGATAGCTTGACCACAACTTTGGTCACTGCTCGACAGCGGCTGACCGATCAGGGTGGGGAAATTGTGCTGCGGCGACTGAATCGTCGGGAGTATGCGAACACCATTCGAGACCTGTTCGGTTTCGAGATCGACCCGCTCGACGTGCCGCCTGACAACGATTCGGAAACGTTCGACACCGTCGGGTCGGATCAGAGCTTCACCTCTTCCCATTTTGAACGCTATCTCGAACTCGGGGAGCGGATCGCGACCGAGGCATTCCGCCTGGGAGCCACTCCGAGAAAGAGCGCCAAAACGTGGCATGGAGAGGTCGGCCATATCGCCGCCAAGCACAAACGCCGCGAACTGGAAAAACTCGCGCGCCAGATGGCGATGAAAAAGGCCGGCGCGACCTGGAAAGAGATAGGGTTCAAGGACGAGGGCGAGATGGAAATTGTCTTCGGCCAGTGGGAAGGCCGGTTTGAGAGACCGAGCCGCTACCTGGAAATGCCGCTGGTCGACGAGGGCCTCTATCTCAGTGACATCGGGCCCGCGTTCAGCAGAGCCAATCTCAATCGCCCCGCAGATCCTCGCGGCACTTACCGCGTGCGAATAAGAGGTGGCATCCACGGCGAGCAGCCGGAGATCCGCAAGTTTGTCACGATGTCGATCGGCGATCGGGGCGTGATCGGCGTGCTGAAGATCGACGGCACGACGGAGAATCCCGAGGTGGTTGAAACCACGGTGCGAACTCGGCTTGGCGAGAAGTCGATGACCCTGCAATTTCGCGAGGACCGGTCGACCCGACGGCTCGACGCCTATGTGCGGGCGTTGAAGTCGAAAGGTCCGCAACATTCGATCTGGATCGACTGGCTCGAATTGGAAGGCCCCTTCTACAACGACGAACGCTCCTTCTTCGAGACTCTGACTTTCAAAGACGACTCTCGTCGAGGGCGGCCCGAACTTGCCTTCAGTGATGAAAGCGCGCGCGAGTGGATCAAGCGCTTCACCTTTGAAGCGTTCCGCCGGCGCAAACCGGCCCCCGCCTATCTGGACGGGCTGGTCACGATTTATGAATCACGTCGCCAGGAAGGCCTCAGCATTGAGGAGTCGATGAGCGCCGTTGTCTCCGTGATCCTGTCCTCTCCGGGATTCCTTTACCTGCAGGAACAGGTCGAGCCCGAGAATGATGGAAAGAAGCTGTTGCTCGACCATCGAGAACTCGCGGAGCGGCTCGCTTACTTCCTCTGGAGCAGTCCACCGGACGCGGCGTTGTATGCCAGGGTGGATGACGGGACGCTCTCTCGCGATGCCGTTTTGCGGGCGGAGGTGGATCGGATGTTAGCGGATCCCAAGGCGGCAGCGTTCTACCAGGGCTTCGCGAGTCAGTGGGGCGATCTGGAACGATTCCAGGCAGTGACCGTGGATGAAAACAAATTCAAGCGGTTTAACGCCGCGGTCCGAAACTCCGCTTCCCGTGAGCTTTCGGCATTCTTCAAAACGCTCGTGGAAGAAAACCTGCCGGCTGCGAACCTGATTGATTCCGACTTTGTCGTGATCGACCCCTTGCTCGCCCAGCACTACGGAATCGATGGCGTCCACTCGAATGCCTTTCAGAAGGTGCCGCTCGCTGAGACCTCCCCGCGCGGGGGCCTGCTGGGCCAGATGGCCTTTCTGACAGCGGGCTCGAATGGCGAGCGTTCCTCGCCGGTGATCCGTGGCGCGCTGGTGATGCAGAAACTGCTCCATGACAAGCCCGCTCCGCCGCCGCCCAACGTCCCGGAACTGGGTGCCGAGGCCGGCGTAAACCGTACCAACCGCGAGCTAGTTGAGTTCCATCAGCGCAAGCCGCAATGCGCATCGTGTCACAAGAAGATGGACGTGATCGGTTTCGGCCTGGAAAACTTCGACACCATCGGCCGGTGGCGGGAGACCGAACGCGTCGCCAATAAGAATGTGCCGATCGCACCAGGAGGGCAACTCCCTGACGGCGGCGAGTTCGCCAATCTCGATGATCTGAAGCAGTTGCTGCTCGACCACGACGAACGGCTTGCGAAGGAACTGGTGGAATCCCTGCTCGCCTACGGAATCGGACGCAACATCGAGTTCTCCGACACCGAAGCGGTCGAGGCCATCCTCGCCCAACTCAAACCCGATCAGTTTCGACTTCGAGCGATGATCCGCGAAATCGCGGCGAGTCGAGTCTTCCGTTCCAAGTGAGTCACTGAATCAGGAAATGTGAATATCATGAATCAATTCGTCACCAACTCCGCGACCCGACGCTCGTTTCTCCAGGCAGGTACCGCCTGCCTTGCCGTTCCCTTTCTTGAAACCCTTGCAACTGCCGAGGCCGCGTCTGCGACTCCTCCCAAACGCATGATTTTCCTTGGAGGTGGCTTCGGCTTCACGAAAGAGACCTTCTTCCCAACCGAGGCTGGTCGGTTTGCCGAAATCGGACTTACCGAAGGCCTCTCGCCGCTGCAGCGCCACCAGGACGACATCACCATGGTGTCGAACCTTACCAACCCGGGTGCAACCAACCCTCATGGTGGCAGCGTGTCCTACCTGACTGGCGCGAACGTGTCGGGCACTCCCGGAAAGCGATTTTTCAACTCGATCTCTTGCGACCAGGTCGCGGCGCGTCACCTGGGAACGGAAACACGGTTTCGTTCGCTGACCCTGTCGGCGCCGGAAGGCAGTTCGCTTAACTCCGGGCATGGACAGGGCCTTTCCCTGTCCTGGGACGAAGCCGGCAACCCGATCCCCGGCATCGACCATCCACGCGATCTCTACTGGACGCTGTTCGCCAACCCAAACGATTCGCGTAAGGAATTCGACGCCCGGCTGCGCAGGAAGCAGAGCATCCTCGATGTCGTTCGGCTCGATGGCGGCGCATTAAAGCGAACACTTGGCAAGACGGACCAGGAGAAACTTGACGAGTACTTCACCGGTGTGCGGCAGATCGAGCAGGGACTCGAACGGCAGGCAGCGTGGGCGGATATTCCGAAGCCGGAAGCACCCTTTGATGAGCCGGGCGAAAAGCTGACCGGCGAGGAGGAGATCAAGCTGATGTCCGACATGATTATCATCGCGCTGCAGACCGACTCGACCCGCGTTGTGACCTACAGGCATCCCCAGCACTCTTTACTTCGCGGCATGGGCACTACGTTGCAAGCGCACAACCTCAGCCACTACGGCTTCTCCGAACCCCGGACCCTGGCGTCCCGGGAACGGGACAAGAAGTTAACCGAACTCCTCGCCTACTTTCTCGATCGGTTGAAGGAAGCAAAGGATACCGATGGCAGCCGATTATTTGACAACTGCGTCGTCAGTTGGGGCACCAACCTGCGCACCGGTCATACGCTGGAAAACTTGCCCGCGATATACGCCGGGGGCGCGGGGAAGAAACTGCGAAAGGGCGAACACATCGTTCTGCCCAAGCAGGATACGCCACTGGCAAACTATTGGTTGACTCTGATGCAGTCATTGGGAATTCCGTTGGAGCAATTCAGTCACAGCACCGGAACTCTGAACGAGATACAAATTCAGGTTGGATAATGGAAAACGAATTGAAAATTGGCTCTCATTTTTTGCTCTTTGAGGCAGGTTCCAACCAATGCTGGCGAAGCGCCGGGCGGACGTCGGGCGACGGTGAGATCTGTTCGACGATGTCACTTAGCATCGGCGAAACAATTACTGTCGCATCGCCGGTACAGCTCGGTAGTTCCAGTTTGGTAGCAGGTCATCGAAAAGGATTTTCAGGTCTTGTTTC
>Ga0316208_1000254_pt1 | contig 73237 bp, 69 predicted proteins | sample 3monopyrite_MG_FD_204944 | JGI IMG/M metagenome (GOLD analysis project Ga0316208, IMG submission 204944) | Microbial mat bacterial communities from mineral coupon in-situ incubated in ocean water Damariscotta River, Maine, United States -... | ecosystem: Environmental > Aquatic > Marine >... | reverse complement strand
AGTAGTGCCCGTTAAGGCTAGACAATAGAGTAGATAGGTTTTCTCTTCAAACAAAAAGAAACATGCCAGATTTAGTAGAATGAGCATGAATGCAAAGCCATAGTACATTCCTTGGCGAAAGAGGGTATGTCCTCCAGAAGACATTCTAAAGGCATCTGCTTGTTGTTGATTCAAAGAATTATTTTCGATTTGAGCACTCAATGCCTCATTAACTTTGTAGGAATTTTCTTCAAATCTCTTTTTGCTTGTAATCTGAAGGCCAGCATCTTGCACTGCAATTACATAGGCCATTGGCTTTAACTGTTCAAGCCCCGACGTTGTTTTGACAGGATAATCGAAGATAGTAGCTTGGCCTAGCTCAATACTGCTAAAGGCAGATGGAACAAGGAGTTTAGCGTTATTTAGAGCGTTACTTTGTTCAACATTTACAAGTGTAAAAGCGACAATTAGAAGCACATAAAATCGAAGATTATAAGTAGGTTTAATGATCCACTTCATAAGTTCATTTATCAAATTTGGGTGCTTCAATATACGTAAAAAATGTATTTCAACTAATATTTATGTATTTTATCGATGAAATGCGCAAATAAGTCAAATTTAGGTTCAAATGGAGATATAAAAAAACCACGTAAGAAATACGTGGTTTTTGAAAGTCTATTTGTTTTTATTTATGTCCCACCATATTTTCGGGTTTTACCCATTCATCAAATTCATCTGCCGTTAAGTAACCTAGGTTAACAGCTTCTTCTTTTAGTGTTGTACCATTTTTATGAGCCGTATTGGCAATTTCTGCTGCTTTGTAGTAACCTATTTTTGTATTTAATGCGGTAACAAGCATTAGCGAATTGTCTAACATTTTCTTAATAATCTCGAAATTTGGTTCAATCCCACGAGCACAATTTTCTTCAAACGAAACACAAGCATCACCAATCAATTGAGCCGATTCAATAATATTAGCTGCCATCATTGGCTTAAATACGTTTAATTCAAAATGTCCTTGCATTCCTCCAACACCAATGGCCACGTCGTTACCCATTACCTGAGCACAAACCATAGTTAAGGCTTCGCATTGTGTAGGATTTACTTTTCCCGGCATAATAGACGACCCTGGTTCATTTGCAGGTATAATGATCTCTCCAATTCCACTTCGCGGACCAGAAGCGAGCATTCTAATATCGTTGGCTATTTTATTAAGGGAAACAGCTAACTGTTTTAATGCGCCATGCGATTCAACAATAGCATCATGAGCTGCTAATGCTTCAAATTTGTTTTCTGCACTAACAAAGGGAAGTGCTGTAAATTTTGCAATATATTCTGCTACTTTAGGAGCATATCCGTTTGGCGTATTAATTCCCGTTCCAACTGCGGTTCCTCCCAAAGCTAATTCACTTAAATGGGCTAACGTATTTTTTAATGCCTTAAGACCATGCTCTAACTGGGACGCATAACCACCAAATTCCTGACCAAGGGTAAGGGGAGTAGCATCCATCAAATGAGTACGACCAATCTTTACCACCTCTTTAAAGCTCTCAGACTTCTTCACCAATGTGGAATGCAACTGCTCAACACCAGGAATTGTAACTTCTACAATCTTCTTGTACGCAGCTATGTGCATGCCAGTAGGGAATGTATCGTTAGACGATTGAGATTTATTGACATCGTCATTAGGTAATAACGTCTTATCACCTTCACCAATGGTTTTACCGGCAAGTTGATGCGCTCTATTGGCGATTACCTCGTTTACATTCATATTACTTTGTGTACCACTTCCAGTTTGCCATATAACCAATGGAAATTGTGCATCGTGCTGTCCAGTTAAAATTTCGTCACAAACAGCCGCGATAAGGTCTCTTTTTTCTTCCGATAGCACTCCAAGTTCACAATTGGTATATGCAGCTGCTTTTTTTAGATAAGCAAAACCATATACAACTTCCAAAGGCATGGAAGCAGGTGCGCCAATTTTAAAATTATTTCGGGATCGTTGTGTCTGCGCTCCCCAAAGCTTGTGAGCAGGTACTTGTACCTCTCCCATTGTATCTTTCTCTATTCGATAGTCCATAATTGTTATTCTCAATTTCGTCTTGCAAAATTAACTATTTGTAAGCGAAGGATGAAGGACTGTGGGTGAAGATTTTTTAAAAAGGTGTATGCGGTTTTTAAAAATCATTTTATCTTTGCAAAAACAAAACACGTACTACTATGTTTGACTTTGATCAGTATTTAGGATTTTTAGCATTTTTAACCATCTTGACAATTGGGTTTTGGTTGATGATCTTTTTAATTTCCTTTATACCGTATTGGATTGGTGGTGCACTTATTGAAAGTATCAAACTTAAACGAGAAGCAAAGAAAGCGAAGAATAAATAATTGTATTCTTGCATTGTATATACAAGGAAGCTCAACTGAGTTTCCTTTTTTTATTTCCGATTATTTCACATATACCTGATAATTTATTGAAGCTTTACCCCAATTAAAGTTTTCTCCATTTTTTTTCCACATATTGAATCTGTAGTCATAGTCACGACCTGGACTGGCGTGTTGTTCTATATAACCACGTATGGAATATCGAATGATTCGCTCCTCTGCTTCGGCATCAAAATTTTCAATATAGGTATTGGTAATAGTACCCATATTACTTATTTGGTCTAAAGTGCCGCTAGCATTATAAAGAATGGAAAACTTACGAGAACCACGGGGTTGTTCAATACCATTTTTTAAAAACGTAGCTCCAATGTAAGAATTGGGTGGGTTAGAGTATGGTAACGTTCCCATAGGGACAGAATAATTGATAATTACTTTAACTTCTTTGTTGGCTGGTACGACCACTAGCGCCTCCAATTGAAGATTAATTTCACTTTCGGTTTCCGATCCAGTTATGGTACGTGTCACTGCATCCTCAGCAATAATCTCGTTTGCTTCGTACAGCAAAAAGGATCTCGCTTTAGAAATCATACCTTGGGCGTCTGCCGTTAAGATGTGATTCCCAAAACTTTCTGTCATGGTACGAATACGCATTTCTCCATTAACATCCAGCATGGCAGTTGGGGACGAGGTATTGATGCCCACTTGCGCAAAAACAAATGGCGTTGAAAGGGTTAAACAAAAGAAATGAATTAGGGTAAGGCAGCGTGCCTTCCTTGCATTAAGTAGGTTTGTAATCATGATTCTTGGGGATTAAATCAAGGCTAATCTACTAAAAACAAGTTAATTAGAATAAATTTTTTAATTTATATTTCATTATGACAAGAAATATCAACGGCTCATGGTAACATAAAAGCGTCGAAATTAACATCAGTTATGATGTCAAATTCTGCTGTCTATAAAAAAGATGTTCCTCTTCTTAATAACATGTTTACAAGGCCGGCAGAACTATAATAATTATTTATCCTTCAAATTCTTCTCCATCGCCATCACCATTGCCACGCCCTCCTCGTTGACGTTGTTTTTTCTGATTAAAACGATACGTGAAATTGAAGTTTATTGAACGTACTCTAAATTGAAACTCCGAATCACTTTCAAAATTATCGGTTACTGTAAATGAACGTCTCTTTCTCGAGTTAAATAGGTCGCTTACATTTAAACCAATAGTCGCATTATCGTTAATAATGTCTTTACTGAAAGCTAGATTCACAGATAAAATGCCTTCGGTTTCAGTTTGAGCATTATTCCGAGGACCGCGATAAAAAGCATTGGTCTGCCAATCAACTTTACCAGGTAGTGTCACTTTTGCGCTTCCTCTGGCGAACCAACTCGTATTTTCGGTTCCATAATCGATGTCGTTAAATGATCCCTCACTCTCAAATCTAAAGAAGTTAAAACTACCATTAAAACGTAGCCATTTTAAGGGATTGTATAATATTGCGGCTTCAGCACCTATTCGTTGATTGGTAGAAAGGTTAATAGGAATAGTTCGAACAATTGGAATTCCATTAGGAGTTTCCTCACCAGTATCTTCTTGAATTCTTTCGAACGCATCGGTTTCGTATTGATAGTAAACCGAAGCTGTTAGTGTTACTTTGCGTCCCCACCTTTTTAAATAACCTAAATCGAATGCACTAGCGAAGGCTGGATTTAGCTCAGGGTTTCCTTGAAAAACGTTAGCCTCACTCGATCGAGACGGGAATGGATTGATAAAGAACCCACGTGGTCGATTAATTCTTCGATTGTACCCTAAGGATACATTTTCTCTATCATTTAACTCATAAACAAGATTTACAGTAGGGAAGAGGCCTTCGAAGCTTTTATCGAAATTAATGTTGAAATCATCGTTGGTTGTAATGTCTTCTCCACTTACTTCTCCTTTTAAAGTAGTGGCTTCAAATCGCAGTCCGAGCAAAAATGAAAACTTTCCAATTTTATTTCCATATTGGGTATAAAGTGCATTTACGTTTTGTGTAAAATCGAATACGTTGCTCAAACTATCATTTCGAACAAAATTACCTCCGGCACTAAGTTGTTCTTCCAATAAATAATCGGTTACGGTGTTTTGAAAGCGTCCGCGATAACCAGCTTCAAACTGGGCGTTTTCTCCTATAGGTAAAACGTAGTCGGCTTGGGCAAGATACTCGGTCTCATCTTCCTTTTGAACAATATTTTCGGAAGGTAAAATTTCTAATGCTGGCAAGGTGTTGCGTTCTTCAATGAGCGCAATTTCAGTTTCGTCACCCGTTTCATATTGGAAATCGGCCGTTAACTTATGACCATTGGTGTCGAAATTATTTTCATAATTCAATGAAAATTGAAAATTGTTGTCCTCCTCTTCTTCCGTTTCGATTCGATCTCTCGAAATAACTAAGCTATTATTGCTATCAAACTCATCGGTAATATTTTCGGCATTGTTTTCATTATCTCCTAACCTGTAGAATACAGAAGCCGTTACTGAGGATTTTTCGGTTAAAAAGTATTCGATCCCCAGATTGGTATTAAACCCTGCTCTGATACGGTCAAAATCTCTGGTTTCTTCAACGAGCGGATTTTGAACATTTTCAGAAAAAAAGCGACTTACAAAATTTGCATTACCAGGACTCTCTCGATACCGGACTCCAGTAGTATTAAAAATATTGAATTTATCCGTCCGTAAATTGATGTTACCTGTAAGTCCGCTGCTTAAAGGATATCCAAAGTTGGCTTGAATAGATCCATTAACACCCAAGGTTTTTTCTTTTCGTAGAATGATATTAAGGATTCCCGCAGTTCCTTCGGCGTCATAACGCGCCGATGGTGATGTAATTACTTCAACTCGTTCTATAGCTTCAGCGGGTAATTGTCTAAGGGCATCGGTAGAGCCAAAGCCTGCTATAGCCGATGGTTTACCATTGATTAAAATACGTACGTTTTCATTTCCTCGTAGAGCAATGGTTCCATCAACGTCTACCGTAACCGAAGGAACATTGTCAAGAGCATCACTTACGGTTGCACCACTAGTGGTCAAATCTTTCCCTATATTATAAATCTTCTTATCTAAACGAATTTGCACCTCGGTAGTTTCGGTCCGAACCACCACTTCGTCTAGACTTTCGGTATCTAACGACATGAACACAGTTGGAAGCTGAGCATTTTTCATCAATTTTTGACTTGCGCGACTTTCCGTTTTATAGGAAATAAATTCGTAACGAATTGTATAAGTTCCAGCAGGCACTTCGATAGCGTAAGACCCTTTTCCATCCGTAATGCCTCCTTCTACAATAGCTCCTTCTGAATTTAGAAAAGTGACGGTCGCAAATTCCAACGGAATGTTGCTTTCGGCTTCCAAAATTTTACCAGAAACGGTTATAATAGGTTGTTCTTCAGTTTGAGAATTGCGTTGCGCATAAAGCGAAATTGTACTGCACAGTAGCAGAAAAGGTAAGAGGATGTTCTTCATGGTTGAATTTAGGTATTCGACACCAAAAGTACTTCTGGGTTTAATGCTCTTATCTTAAGCTTTTGTTAAATAATCACAAGATATTTAAGACGTTCTCGGGAGGCCTTCCAATTGCGGCTTTGCCGTTCTTTACAACAATGGGACGCTCTATTAATTTAGGGTAGGTTACCATTGCCTCAATTAGTTGAGCATCGCTTAGTTCTTTGCCTTTAAAATTATCTTTCCAAATAGCTTCTCCTTTTCGAATTAACTGTATGGGTGCAATACCCAACAAGCTGATAATTTCGGTTAACTCTTGGACTGTAGGTACCGTCTCCAAATAATTAATGATTTTTATATTTTCTTGTTTTTCTTCAAGTAATTGTAATGTTTCTCGAGATTTTCTGCAACGATTGTTATGATAAATAGTGGTGCTCATTTTATTGCTTTAGTGGTTCGGGTTCGTTCAAAAGAATTGGGTTTCCATAACCAAGTTCCTTCATTCTCTCAAACTGGGTTTCTTTATCTCCAACAATTAACCAGACCATTTTGTCTGGGTTGAGGTAGGTATTCGCGAGCGCTTTTATTTCTTCGACAGTCATGTTGCTCACCATTTTCTCTCTTTGCTTCACATAGTCATAATCCAGTCCGTATGAGCTAATGTTTGTGAGAAGTCTGAGCTTCGCGCCAAAAGTTTCGAACGCTCGAGCGTTACTTTTTGTAAGGAACGATTTTGTAGTTTCTAAATCTTGTTCCGAAAAATTGGATCCAAAGCCACCAACGATATCTTTAATGGCTTGAGTAGACTCTAATGTAACATTACTTCTCACACCACTAGATATAGTAAATGCTCCATTATTTTCACTTTCGCTAAACCTAGAACGAATTCCGTAGGTATATCCCTTTCCTTCTCTTAATTCTTGGGTTAACTTAGAAGCAAAGCCTCCTCCGCCTAGTTTGTAATTCATGATGGTTGCAGGATAAAAATCTTTATCGGTAACTCCCATGGACGGATATCCAATATTCAAAACCGATTGTTTTGCATTTGGTACATCATAAAAATAGACATTAGATTGTTCTGGCGCTTTTGCAATTGCAATCTCTGGTATGGTAACTTCTTTTGCTATCCATTCGACTGACAATGATTCCAGTGAATTTAATAATTCAGCTTTGCTCAATGCGCCAACTACATTGAAGGTAGCTACGGATGGGGATATGTTATTTTGGAAATAGGTTTTTAAATCGTCTATTGCCATGTTATCAAGAGATGCCGTGGTACCAATAATATTTTTTGCTTGATTACTGCCTTCTCCATAGAGTAATTTATTATAGGCTAAATTGGCAATCGCGTTTGGATTAGCCAGTTGCTGCTGTAATCTACTTTTGTTATCTGCTCTTACGAGTTCAAACTCGGTGGCATCCCAACGAGGTTCCAATAAAATTTCTTTGACAAGAGCCAAAGTGGCGTTGTAATTTTTGGCTAAGGTATTTGCCGAAACAACAAGTTCTGTTTTATTGGCCGATACGTTAATGCGCGAACCTAATTGTTGAATTGCTTCTTCTAGCTGTTGAGGTGTTTTCGATTGAGTTCCTCGGGTCATCATTTGAGCTACGAAATTCGCTGCGCCGGGAGTATCCTTATTTTCTAATAATTGACCTCCTTTAATACGAATTGTGAATTGAACTAACGGTACTTCTCGATTTTCTATACCGAATACACGTAGCTCATTGGCCATCGTCTCTTCCCAAATCTCAGGGATAATAGTTTCTGGCGATTCTCCATAAGGTGGTTCAACACTTCGGTCAAAACTAGATGGGGTTTTCTCATATTCGGCAGCCATGGACGAATCAAATGATTCTTCTGCACCAATTACGATCTCTTCTTCTACGACCGCAGCTTTTGTTGCGCCTTCTACAATTAACGGAATAGATCCTTTAGGCACGAAACTAGTTGCTACATAATTTTTGTTTTTAATATACTGTTCATAAACCCGCATAACATCTTCTTGAGTAACGCCTAGTATATTCTTGATGTCTTGGTCTATAAACCCTGGATCGTTGGCAAAAATGTTATATTGAGCCAACTGAAACCCTTTACCAAGCACACTTGATAACCCACTGTAAAAACTTGTTTCCAGTCCAGCCTTAATACGTTCAAGATCTTTTTCGGAAATTCCTTCGGATTCAAATTTCTGAAATGCCTCTTCTACGCCAACAACAACTTCATCTAAATCCACGTCGGAAAATGCGCGAATTCGAATTCGAAATTCACCGGATAATTCAGTGCTAAACTGAAACATCCCTACATTTGAAGTAAGCTTTTTATCTTCAACCAATACCTGATTGAACGGGGCTTGTTTTCCTTGTGATAAATATTGTGCTAGGACATCTAGGGCGTATCCATCTTTTTGATACTGTTGAATTGTAGGCCAAGTCATATTAAGTTCGGCAACTCTTGCGAAATTGTCTTCATGATATAAGTTTTTCGTTTCGGTCAGCACAGGAATTCGCGGTTGTACGGCCTCCATTTTATCTCCAGCCTTTATTTCATCGAAGTATTTCTTGACCCACTCTTTGGCTTGTTTAGTGTCAAAATCACCAGAAACAACTAAGGTCACGTTGTTTGGAACATACCAAGTTGTAAAGAAGTCTTTTACATCTGCCAAGGTTGCATTTTGTAGATCTTCTAACGATCCTATAACTTGCCAATTATAAGGATGGTCCTTTGGATACAGAGCTTTCCTAATTACGTACCCGGTATGACCATAGGGTTGATTATCTACACGCTGTCTTTTTTCATTTTTCACTACCTGCTTTTCTTTACTTAACACAGGTTCGGTCACTGTATTGATAAACCAGCCTAATTTATCGGCTTCTGCCCATAGCATTTTCTCCAAAGCATCTTTAGGTACGGTTTGAAAATAGTTGGTTCGGTCACGAGAAGTCGATCCGTTGGCACCAGAACCTCCTATTCGAGCGCTCATTTTGTCCAACCCTCCTTTACCTAAGTTTTCAGATTCCAAAAACAATAAATGTTCAAACAAATGTGCAAAACCAGTACGGCCTTCTTTTTCTCTGGCTGAACCAACATGCGCTGTAAGTGCAACGGCAACAACTGGATCTGATCGATCTACATGGAACACAACATCTAGTCCATTGTCTAATTCAAACTTTTCATAATCAACTTTAAACGACGGGCTTTCACTTTCTGGTTTTGAAGAAGATTCTTTACAGCTAATAGAAAATGCGGCTAGCACAAGCAGAATCAATATATTTTTCATAGGTCGGAGTTTTGTATAGTAACTGGATTTTTAATCAATTATTGGAGGAAAGTGCATTTAACTCTTGGTAATAGTCGTATTGCAAATCTTCGTGTAGTTTTTCGAGTGCCTTTTCAATACTTGCCATTTGGCGTTCATACAAATTAACCATGCTCTTGCTTTGTCTAAAGGATGGCCTAAAGTTTTTCATTTGTTGGCAAAAATGGAGTAGAAGTTCAACTTCCGTTTCTTTGGCATTAGAATAACGAATATATTTTTTGGTTTCTCTTAGTTGTTTTCGAATACTCTTCTTTACATAGTAGAAACTGTCTGTGTTTATTCCATCGAACCCTTCGGTGATTTGCTCTTTAATGCCTTCTATGTACCCTTCTTCATAATCCGATTCGAATAATAAATAGGTAAGCAATTCCTTGTTCTCCTTCTTAAATCGAGCGAGTCTAAGGCAAAGTCCGATGAGTTGTTCGGTAGAACGAAATTGTAATTCTTTTTTGAGGTGTGCTACGGTAGCCGATTTCATAATATGATATCAAATAAATAATGGCGCAAGCTACTTAATTTTAATTCGGAAACAAGCTTTTATCCAATCCGGGTACTATTCGCAAAGCATTTTTGTAATATACTTTCTTCAGCACATCATCTGGTAAATCTAATCCATACATGGCCCAGAAAGCGTGGTATTTTTTGTGATATGGAAAATATTCGTCGTCACTTTCTAGCACTCTAAAGTAGGTTGGGAATTCTTCTGGTTTCCAGCTATCCTTTCCAAATAAAATACGGTCTTGGTATTTAATAAAAAAGGCTTTTGCTGCTCTGGGTTGACGCCCTAATTCTGCAATGATAGCACCAATTCCCACATGCATATTGGGCATTTCATCTAATAATTGACCAAGCTTTCCTAAATCGTTTGCATACCATCCCATATGCGCATTTATAAAACACGTATTGGGATGTTTCTTAAACATGTCGTGTTGTTCAGCAATCAGTTGTTCCCATGGAGCAGGATTCGTTGCACCTCGTTTTCTTCTAGGACGTAATTTTAATTCCAACCAGCGTTCATTGTCGCCATCAAATTCATCCCAAAAGGGTTTAGGGTCTGCTGTATGGATGAGCACCGGAATACCTAATTCTCCACATTTCGCCCAAATGGGGTCGAGACGAGGATCGTTTACAGCTACTCGCTTGCCGTTTATGTCTTCGTTACGCAACCCAAGACTTTTATACACTTTAAGCCCACGTGCTCCACTACGTACATCTTCTTCCAATTGTTTTACGGCATTTTCGGTCCAACCAGTTTCACCAACACCATTGAAATCGACGTTTGCGAACACAACAAAACGATTTGGGTAGTTTGTTGCGATATTTGATACAGATTGTTTCAAATTATCACCAGATCGACCACTTAAGTTGACCATAATTCCCATGTTTAAGGTATCCATGGCAGCCACTACAGGCGAAAGATCTTGTTCGGCCATACGGTATTGATGTCCGTGAACGTCTATAAAAGGAAACTTGGCTTTTAAAACGGGTTCTCCTTCAACCACTAGGGTAGAAGTGGGATTGTATTCTTCGAATGATAGGTCCTGCGAATAAGTGAAAGTAGTCGCGAGGATAAAGAAAGCAATATAGAGTACGCTTTTCATGGTATGGTTATTTTTAAGACACCAAAATACAGTTATACGCCCTTATTTTAAGTGTTTTTATAGTTTCTTTAACTCCAAGGAAATAGGAAGTTGAAAAATATGTGTTCTCTCAAAGAATGATGCTACTAATAGCACATAACTATTTTAGTTGGCGAAGTCCTTCATAAACCAAAATGCTTACTGCATTGGCAAGATTCAAGCTGCGAATATGCTCACTGTGCAAAGGAATTTGATAGAGGTGTTCTTTATTGGTTTCGATAAGCTCTTTTGGAAGGCCTACCGATTCCTTTCCGAAGATCAAAAAATGATTCTTTTGAAAGGGGATTTCCAAATAACTTTGCGTTCCATGACTAGATAAAAAGGCCATAGGCTTTTCTTGATGAATCTTGAAAAACGCTTCTTTGCTTTCGTAGTATGTGATTTCCAAATGCTGCCAGTAATCCAATCCAGCCCGTTTGAGTCGGCTATCCGAAATTTCGAATCCAAATGGTTTTATCAAATGCAAGTGTGAACCCGTGCCTAAAGCTAAACGGCCAATGTTTCCCGTGTTGTTAGGTATTTCTGGTTCTAGTAAGACGATGTTGAGGGGCATGAAAAATGAATGGTGTGGATTTACAAATGGTTAAAGCGAACAATTGCCTTTGGCAATTTCTTCTCGGCGAGGGTTAAATAGGTTTCCGCTGATTTGAAAGAGGCCTTGACCTTTGTCGACAAAAGGTCTTAATGCACAAAAATCTGAGAGCACTACATTATCTTGAATAAATAAAAGGCCATTGCGTACAAATCTAAGGTTCTCAAGACCATCTACGCTTGTAAGCGCTTTATTATTTGAGATAATACTCTGATCCTCCAGCCGCTCTAGGCTACTAAGACCATTGAGATTGGTTAATGAATGGTTTAATCGAATTTTAGTTTGTCCAACAACTACTTGCAAACTACTTAAATTAATTTGAGGCAAGCTGTTATTTTGGTCGATAGTAAGATGACCTCTTACTATGGTAAGATTATTCAAACCTGAAACATCTGTTAGTTTTTCATTGCCTAGGATAGTTAATTCATCCATCTCGGTGATAAAACTCGAGTTAAAAAGTGATGTAAGATTCGAATTGGACTCGATTTCCAATTGATTGATCGATTGAAGACTGGTGATAGCATCTAAACTTGTTAACGCATCATTTTCTTTAATAACCAACTCGTTGATTTTTTCCACACCATTTAAACCAGATATGTCTGTCAAAAAAGGGTTGTCGATTAAATCGATGTAATACATTGCATTAGTATATAGTAGGCTTGGCAGTCGCTCCAATCGTTCATTGTTTCTTATAAGCAGGAAACCTTTATTAATTTCAAGTCCGGAAAGGGCATCAAAATGGGTCATAAATGGTAGCTCTTCCAATAGCAAGAATTGCAATACTCCATCTAGGTTCGACAAACTACTTATATCTTCCAGCCTAGGGAGATTTTGTATTTGCAGATTGCTCACGGATCCGGCTATATTTTCTAAGCCATCAAGATTTACGAGACGCGACGCATTTTGAATCACTAAATTTTCATTGACGAATGTTAAGGAAGACAAGGGAGAAAGTGATAGTATGGGTTGAGTCTCAAAAATAAATAAGCTGCCAGTAATACCAGTATATTGTTGCGCGGCAAACAAATCCACTTCTGACTGACTGTTCAATGTCACATCGCCAATAAAAACATTTTCAACCTCTTCTAAGGTGCTAAGTGTTATTTGAGAATCATAAGCCGTTCCTTGTCCATTGATTGCATAAAGGCGAAAATTATAACTCGTATTAGGCTCTAAATTAGAAATAGCAGCAGTAAACGAGCCCATTCCGCTTCCGGCGGGTTCCTTATTATCACTGGTGGTTGGGTTTTGGTTCGTACTCCAAACCACCCCCCGTTCGGTCACCGGACTCCCACCTTCACTTGAAATTTGCCCCGTAATGGTAATACTACGTGTGCTAACGGTTGAACTAGTAGAAGCGCCAAAAGACGCTGTACCTGTTGGGTTTGGTTCATTAGAATCGCTATCATCACTCTCGGAACAAGAGATAAATAAGAAAATTAAAGAAACGCAACAAATGATAGCTTTTAGTTTCATAGCTCAAGATTTAATACACTCAAATATAACCAGAAAGGCCGAGAACACTGCAACGACCCTAAAAATTACACAAGTCGATTCGTATTTGTTGGCGGAAATAAAAGGGATGATCAGAATTTAAGCTCACTACGCCTTTCTGTTTAAGAAGGTCTTCCAAAGTCACAATTTGCAGTTGCCGCTTTTTAGATCATTATTATCTGGATTAAAGGCATTTTCTTTTGTGAATAAAAATCCTGTAAAACCACCTTCTGAAAACAAGGAAACCAATCCAGCCCGTTTGAGTCGGCTATCCGAAATTTCGAATCCGAAAGGTTTTATTAAATGCAAGTGTGAACCCGTGCCTAAAGCTAAACGGCCGATATTTCCTGTATTGTTAGGTATTTCTGGTTCTAGTAAGACGATGTTGAGGGGCATGAAAAAGCCGGTTTTATAAAGTTTAAAGGCTGCAATTACCGTTAGCAATATCAGATAAACTTGGATTGAATAAATTACCGTTTATTTTTATAAAAGGCACTGTTCCTTTTGAAGCAAATTCTTGCAGCCCACAGAAATCAGCCAAGGAAGTATTATTTGATATTGTTATTCTATTTTGAATAGTTCTGAGATTATTGAATTCTTGCAATGCTAGCAAAGAATTGTTATTTGATACAACTACATTTCCTTGAATTAAATTAAGGGAGGGAAAACCGTCAATCACTTCAAGTCTATTGTTGCTCCAAATGTGGAGTTCACCTGCGGAATTTAACGATGGAAAACTAATTTCCTGAAGAAGATCGTTATTGTTGATGTCAAGCGTTAAATCGACGGATTGAACATTTGGGAAAGAGGTAATTTCGGTTAACTGTGGATTAAACCTAATTTGAGCACTTCTGACTGTGGAAAGTTGAGATCCATCGAACAGTGAATTTAAATTTAAATTCGACGTGACATCAATATTATCCAAATTACTAATGTTGTCAAATACCTGTAAGTCTATTAATTCATTATTTTCTACGATGGATAAAAGGCCTAAACTCTGTATTCCTTGAAGACCTAGTATATCATTTAATTTAGGGTTATTGGATAACCTAACGTTGTAAACGTCATTTGTAAAATTTAAATCTGGTAGTTTGACTAACAAGTCATTGTTTTGAAAGGTTACTACCCCTGCGGATACTTGTATACCAGAAAGAGCATCAAGTCTTTCCAAAAGTGGAATTCTATCAATAAAAATTAAATTTCGTATTTCCTGAATTCCAGCTAAGGCGTCTATATTTTGAAGTGTAGGAAGATTTTCTAAAACAAGCCACCTTACAGATCCTGAAACGTTTTGTAAACCCTCCAAATTAGTTAAGTTTGTCGCATTTTGTATGATTAACTCATCGCCTACAAAAGTAAGTGAAGACAAAGGAGAGAGCGATGTTATAGCTTCGAGTTCGATAATTTTTAAATCTCCTGTGATTCCTATGTATTGATTCTCTCCAAAGGCATCCACTTCTGCCTGAGTGTTGAGTTCAATGTCACCATTAAAAACACTCCCTGCGATGGCCTCCTGAGTTCTGACAGAAAGTTGAGAACTATATGATGTTCCCTGAGCGTTAATGGCGTATACTCGAAAATTATAACGAGTGTCAGACTCCAAATTACTTACAGTAACCGAAAAAGCTCCAGTACCACTTCCAGCGGCCTGTTTGTTGTCACTGGTAGATGGATTTTCTTCTGTACTCCAAACGACCCCGCGTTCGGTAACTGTGCTTCCTCCTTCGTTAGCTATATTCCCATTAATCGTCACCGAATTGGCATTAATTTCCCCGCTGGTAGTGGTTCCAAACGAAGCAGTGCCTGTTGGATTGGGTTCGGGAGAACTGCCATTATCATCTTCTTTGGAACAACCAACAAAGATTAATAGCAATGATAGTAGTAAGATCGTGTTCTTCATTTCAGTTTCTTTACTAGTTTTCAAATATAAATATTTTATAATCATATCTTAAGATGGATGATTAATTCGGGTAGCGAAATTGTAAAACCGAATGTAACGAATTCATATTCGTCAATTATAAATCACATCTTACAAATCATTACTCTTCTCGGTTTGTCCCGCCATCATTAAAAAGGCTTTTAAGAAATCGTCTATGCCACCATCCAACACCGCATCTGTATTTCCCGTTTCGTGGGCCGTGCGCACATCTTTTACCAGTTTATAAGGATGCAGTACGTAGTTACGTATTTGCGAACCCCATTCGATAGCCATTTTACCTGCTTCTATTTCGTCTCGTTGAGCTTGCTGTTTTCGCAGTTCTATTTCATACAGTTGTGACTTCAACATCTGCATGGCCTTCTCTCGGTTTTCTAACTGAGAACGTGTTTCGGAATTGTGAATTACGATGCCACTTGGATGGTGTGTTAAAATGGCTTTGGTTTCTACTTTGTTGACATTCTGACCTCCGGCACCACTACTTCTGGCAAAATCCCATGATATGTCCGCAGGATTGATATCTATCTCAATGGAATCATCAGCCAAGGGATATACATAAACACTAGCAAAACTAGTATGTCGCTTGGCATTACTATCAAAAGGTGAGATCCGTACCAAACGATGAACACCATTTTCACCTTTTAACCAACCAAAGGCAAAATCGCCATCAATTTCTAAAGTTACGGTCTTGACTCCAGCAACATCACCAGCTTGAAAGTTGAGTTCTTTTACCTTAAAACCATTTTTTTCGGCCCACATGAGATACATGCGCATGAGCATTTGCGCCCAATCACAACTTTCGGTACCACCAGCACCTGCTGTGATTTGTAAAACGGCACTTAAGTCGTCTCCTTCAGAACTTAACATGTTTTTGAATTCCAAACTTTCAATGGCTACCAAAGCCTCATGATAACGTTTGTCTACATTTTCGGCAGTTCCTTCTCCTTCTTTGAAAAATTCAAGAATAATTTCGGCATCATCCGTGAGTGATGTAGCATTTTCGAAGTCGGTTACCCATTTTTTCTTAGTACGCAACTGTTTCATGAAAGCTTCCGCTTCCTTGGGGTTGTTCCAAAAATTAGGGTCGAAGGTTTTTTCTTCGTCGTTGGTTATTTCTATTTGTTTACCAGCAACGTCAAAGATACCTCCTTAACGCATCCAGGCGATTTCTGAGATCTTTAAGATGATCTGTTGTTGTCATAACTTGTGTTTCTGCTAGCAAAAATAGAATTTCTAGTTCCATTGAGAAACTTTTTTGACTATTTCGACATTCAATTTTAATAAATGCAAAAATGTAGGTAGATTCATTCAAAAAAATTAGTAGTTTTAAAGCACCATGCAAGTAAATTTGTACCTATGAAAAAAATAACGCTGTATATACTTCTCTTCGGAATATTTTCTGCCCAAGCACAATTTATAGATCAAAAGAAAAACCTTCAATCCTTTAAAGGTTTTTTTGATTTTCACTATTCTGACGAACAAGGAGAAATCTATTTAGAAGTGGATAAGTTGGATAGTGAATTTCTTTATATACATTCGTTGAGTAGTGGCTTAGGTTCTAACGATATAGGCTTGGATAGAGGTCAATTAGGTAATGAAGTTGTCGTTAAATTTATGAAGAGCGGAAACAAACTTCTACTGGTTCAGCCTAACTTACAATATCGCGCCAATACAGATAATGAACTAGAGCGTAAATCAATAGAACAAGCTTTTGCCAAATCGGTTCTATTTGGTTTTCCAATTAAAGAAACTAAAGGGAATACGTACGTTATTGATTTAACGCCTTTTTTAATGCTGGATACTCATGGAGTGGCGAGCCGTTTAAAAAGAGGGAAAGAAGGTGTTTATAAGGTTGATAAATCAAGAAGTGCCATGTGGATGGAAAATACTAAGGCCTTTCCTAAAAATGTTGAGTTTGAAGCTCTACTTACCTACAAAGGGCAGCCTACGGGTCCTAATTTAATGACGGTGGCGCCCGACGCTAAGTCAGTTTCAGTTGTGCAACATCATAGTTTTGTAGAATTACCAGACTCCAATTATAAGAAGAGAGCATTCGATCCGCGTAGCGGTTCATTTTCCATCGATTACAAGGACTATGCAACTCCAATTTGGGAGCCAATGACCAAGCGCTTTATCACCCGACACCGATTGGAAAAGAAAAATCCGAACGCATCGGTTAGTGAAGCTATTGATCCTATTATTTACTATCTGGACCCTGGAACCCCAGAACCAGTTCGTTCTGCTTTACTGGAAGGAGCACGTTGGTGGAATCAGGCATACGAATCTATTGGATATAAGGATGCCTTTCAAGTAAAAATGCTCCCTGCAGATGCAGATCCTATGGATGTGCGATATAATGTAATCCAGTGGGTACATCGTTCTACGCGTGGATGGAGTTATGGGGCTAGTGTAATTGACCCAAGGACAGGGGAAATTTTAAAAGGCCATGTTAGCCTAGGAAGTTTAAGAATACGACAAGATTTTATGATAGCTCAGGCGCTTATGGACAAACCCTTTGCGCAACGAGATGACAATCATCAGCAAATGTTGGAAATGGCTTTGGCTCGAATTAGACAATTATCTGCACATGAAGTAGGGCATACCTTAGGTTTTGCGCATAATTTTGCGGCCAGCACGAACAATAGAGCCAGTGTGATGGATTATCCACACCCAACTTTAACGGTAAAAAGGGGTGCGATCGATTTTAGTAATGCCTATGCAACGGGAATTGGGGCATGGGATAAAATTACGGTGGCATATTCGTATAGCGATGTGCCAAAAACAACCGATGAAAAAACGTATTTAAATGCTTTGCTAGAAGGAGCTTTTGCCAAAGGTCTTCGATATATAACGGATAGCGATGCTAGAGCGCAAGGTGGAGCACATGCGAAGGCTCATCTTTGGGACAATGGTCTAAGTGCTCATAAAGAGCTCGACAATGTTTTAGACGTAAGAGCAACTGGAATTCGTAATTTCTCAAAAGATAATATTCGGACGGGCGAACCGTACACAGTATTAGAGGATGTTTTTGTTCCGTTATACTTTTACCATCGTTATCAAACAGAGGCGGCTGTAAAGCTCATTGGAGGAATGGAGTATGATTACCTCGTGAAAGGTTACAATGGAAAATCTCCATCTTATTTACCTAAGAAAGAGCAACGAGCGGCTTTAGAATCGGTATTAAAAACCTTGACGGTAGAGCATCTAGCAATTCCAGAAGCTCAATTAAAGTTATTTCCACCAAGAGCTTTCGGTTATTGGAGAAACAGAGAATCGTTTAAAAGCACTATGGGCGTGGCTTTTGATGCGCTAGGTGCGGCTTCAACCGCTAGTAGTTTAACACTTGGACTCTTGCTTAATTCAGAACGTGCAAATAGGTTGGTGCAACAAAAAGCAGTAGAACCGGCGAATATGGGATTGGAAATGGTCATTAATGAACTTATCGATACTACGATGAAATCCAAAGGTAGTGCATATGAAAAAGAAGTAGGTAATACGATACAATATCGAGTTATACAGCACCTCATGAACTTAGCGGTAAGTAAACAATCTTTGCCACAAGTAAAAGGAATGGCCTATAATGGTCTCGATATGATCTCTCAAAAAATGAGCGAGCGAAAGGATGCTTTTGCTTCTGAAGTACAACGTGAGATTGCCGCGTTTAAAAAACTACCTGCTAGTTTTAAAGCAATACCAGTTCCAAAAATTCCGGATGGTAGCCCTATTGGAAGTTTTGAATGTTCTTCTCATATTCATAATTAATAATTCTAACTAATCTATAAAGAAAATTAAATCATGATAATCGATTTACGAAGCGATACTGTAACTAAACCTACCGAGGGAATGTTACAAGCTATTCTTGCCGCAGAAACGGGGGATGATGTTTATAAGGAAGACCCAACCGTCAATAAACTTGAATCTTACGTGAAAGATTTCTTCGGAATGGATGAAGCGCTATTCTTTCCCACGGGAAGTATGGCCAATCAAGCCGCTATTAAGTTGCACACGCAACCTGGCGAACAGTTGATTTGCGATAAATGGGCACATGTTTATAATTATGAAGGTGGTGGAGTTTCATTTAATAGTGGTGTTTCTTGTAAGCTTTTAGACGGTGATAGGGGAATGGTAACGGCAGCTCAAGTGGAAGAAGCCATCAATCCACCTGACTTTTATCACAGTCCGTTAACCAGCCTAGTTTGCCTTGAAAACACAACCAATAAAGGTGGTGGAGCTTGTTATGATTTCGCGGAGATAAAAAAAATCAAAACTATTTGTACAACCTATGGTCTAAAACTCCATCTCGACGGGGCACGTTTAATGAATGCTCTAGTAGCAAAAAATGAAGACCCTACAGATTATGGGAAGATTTTTGATACCATCTCTCTTTGTTTGAGTAAAGGATTAGGTACGCCTCTAGGAACTGTATTGGTTGGATCCAAGGAATCAATGCAAAATGCAATGCGAGTTCGCAAAGTATTAGGAGGTGGTATGCGTCAAATAGGATATATGGCAGCCGCAGGATTATACGCACTTGAACATCATATTGAGCGAATGAGTGAAGATCATCAAAGGGCTTTGGAAATTGCACTCCTATTAAAGAGCATGTCTTATGTCGATAAAGTGGAGCCAACAGAAACCAATATCGTTATATTTTATCTTGCTGAAGGATTAGGTGAGGAGAAATTTATGAGCGACCTATTGGAGTATGATATTAAGATTAGTGCTATGGGACAAGGTAAAATGCGGATTGTAACGCATTTGGATTACACTCAAGAAATGCACCAACGTTTGTTAGAAGTGTTGGAAGGGTATTCGGTAAGCAATAAATCCATAGGCACTACTAAATAGATACAGAGTCTAACTAACAAAAAAAGACTGTCTTTTAAATGACAATCTTTTTTTGTTATAGGTAAGTAAGTAATTTATTCTACTTCCTTCACTTCTGCACCTGGTGCGTTCTTTTTGATTGAGTCAATTCCATTTTCCATACCAGACTCTCCTGCATACATCTGACTACTACCAATGATTTGTCCATTCGTCGACTTCAAGTTGAAGTGGAATTTTCCATTCTTGGCAGTTTTACGCTCCCAACAATTGTCATCACTACAATTCTTCTGTACAGATTCAATTCCGTTCATAGCTCCAGATTTTGAAGCATACATTTGACTAGATAGGATTACTTGACCATTTCCAGCCTTTAATACGAAGTGATATTTTTCACCACTTTTCTTTAGTTCGAACATATTTTTAAAGTTTAAAGTTTTACACTGTTTTCGAGAATATAAATATCTGAAAAAAAAATTGAGGTAAAAAATTATTTACCTACCAAACCAATAGATCAAAGGTACAGTTCATCTAATTAAAGATGCAGATAATCGAAAATGAAGTTTATGATTTTACAGACGAACGCCATTTTAGTACTTTTACAGTCAATAAGTTATATCTTTTTTAACATTTATAAAAACCATTAACAACTCTTAGAATTATGAAGAAAATTATCTTAACGAGTCTTGCATTTTTTGTTGCAACTGTAGCATTTGCTCAAGACTTACCATCAAATCCTGAACCAGGAAAGTGTTATGTTCGTTGTACTACACCCGATGTATACGTGAATGAAACAGTTCAGGTAATGACTGCACCAGCGTACAAGCGCTTACGTACTATTCCTGCTGAGTATACAACAGAGACAGAACGAGTAATGGTAAAAGCACCAGGGAAAAAGTTACGTGTTATTCCAGAGAAATGGGGAACTGAAACTATTACATACCTTAAAAAGCAAGGAGCTTCATCTTTGAGTATTAGTCCAGCTTCGTTTACAAGCGATGTTGAAACTATTGAAGTAAAGCCTGCTTATGCACAATGGGAATTAGGAGCACCTGCACCTGATTGCGCCTCTGCTAATCCAGATGACTGTCGTTACTGGTGTTACAAAGGATATCCAGCTGAATACACTACTGTACAAGTAACTCGTTTGGCAAATGATGCAACAACAAACAGAAGCCCAATTGCTGAGAAGTCTGGTACATACACTAAGCGTGTTGTAACTGAGCCTGCGAGAGTAGTAGAAGAAGAAGTGCCTGCTGAGTACGCAACTATCACAAAAACTGTTATGGTTAAGGACGCTCAGGTTGTTGAAGAAACAGTTCCTGCAAAATATAAGACAGTAACTAAAGAAGTATTGAGAACTAAAGGTGGTTTAACAACTTGGAAAGAAGTAGAGTGTGCTTTAGTAGAATACCAAGCTTTACCGATTAACTGGAACTTAGGAAGTGCAAGTTTAACTGCTCAAGCTAAAAGTTTAATCGATTCTCGTTTAATGCCAGTATTGGCTCAAAACCCAGGAGTTAAATTAGAAATTGCTTCTCACACAGATTCAAGAGGTAGTAAGACTTCAAACCAAGATCTATCTGAAAGAAGAGCGCAAGCTGTAGTAAACTACTTAAAATCTAAGGGTGTAAACTCTAGTTTATTAGTAGCGAATGGATATGGAGAGAATAGATTGAAAAACAGATGTGCAGACGGAGTATCTTGTACTGAACGTCAGCACGCATCGAACCGTAGAACCGAATTCAGATTAATTAACAACTAAAATACACTATCTACGGTTTACCATCAACCACGTTTAAAGAATTCCCAATTTTTTGGGAATTCTTTTTTTTTGTAGCATATTTGGCACAAAATATGGTATTACTTTCTTAAAATCCAAATCGATGAAACGTATTGTTATATTCTCTTTTCTTGTGATCACAGCCTTTAGCTATGCTCAAGAAAATACGACTCGTTTAAATTGGCTCACCGACTTAGAAGAAGCCAAAAAGACTGCCAAAAAAGAGAAAAAGAACATTCTCCTCTATTTTACAGGAAGCGATTGGTGCTCTCCTTGTAAGATGCTTAAAGAAGATTTTTTTAATACCGCTCAATTTGAAGAAAGATCCAAGGATATGGTATTACTTTTAATTGATTACCCTAGAAGAACAGATATACTTACTCCAGAGCAATTAAAGTATAATAAACAAATTGTCTTGAAATACAACACTCAAAAGAGCCTCCCCAATCTTTTGGCAATGAACTCCAATGGGAAAACCTTAGGCAATATTTCTGGATATAGCTATTTACGTGAGACGCAAAATCACTATGCTTTCTTAGATAAGTATTTTAGATAAAAAGGCTAAGAAAAAAGATCCATGCCAGGGATGTTTGGCATTCCTTCCTTTGCTACCGCTGCAAGCTCATTTTCGTTAATAGAACTCGCTTTTGCAATCGCTTTGTTTAAAGTGAGAATCATGTAATCTTCTAACTGTTCTTTATCATTGAGCAGTTCCTCAGCAATTTCAATATTTTTAATCTCTCGATTCGCCGTAATTGTTACTTGAATCAAATTATCACTACTATTCTCATCGATGAGAACCGTATTTAAACGCTCTTTAGTGGCGGCTACTTTCTCTTGGGTTTCCTTTAATTTACCCATCATTCCCATTAAATCTCCAAACATTGGTTTCAATTTTTTATTCGCAACAAAATTACTACTTTCACCACATAATCCAATTTTACTACCATGAAATTATTAACTATTATCTCCCTTGGAACTGCTATTTTTGCAGCTTCTTGTAACTCTAAAGAAGCAAAAAAAACTTCTATGAATCATACTCCTCCTATTGCCGAAAAAATTGAAAAGAATCTGGAAATGCACGGCGATGTGCGCGTTGATAATTACTATTGGTTGAACGATCGTGAGAATGAAGAGGTTATTGACTATTTAGAACGTGAGAACGATTATTACAATAAAATGACCGCCCACACCAATGATTTCCAAAAAGATCTTTTTGAAGAAATGAAGAGTAGAATTAAGGAAGACGATAGTTCGGTGCCTTACTTTTACAATGGATATTTTTACATTACGCGTTTTGAGACGGGCAAAGACTATCCTATTTATTCGAGAAGGAAAGGAAGCATGGAGGCGGAAGAGGAGACTTTATTCGACGTAAATGAAATGGCTAAGGGCCATAGTTATTATAATTTACGCGGACTTAATATTAGTCCGGATAACAAGTGGGTAGCTTTTGGAGTCGATACGGTAAGTAGAAGACAGTATACATTGTATATAAAAAATCTAGAGACTGGAGAGATACTTTCTGAAGCAATTGCTAATACGACCAGTGGATCTACCTGGGCTAATGATAACACCACCTTGTTCTATACACTAAAGGACGAACAAACTTTAAGGTCTAATAAAATTTACAGACATGTGCGAGGCACCAATTCTTCTCAAGATGTATTAATTTTTACTGAAGAAGATGAAACTTTCGGCACTTATGTTTACAAAACGAAATCGGATAAGTTCCTTGTAATTGGAAGCTACAGTACGCTAACTTCCGAATTTCAAATTTTAAACGCCGATACACCCGAAGGTGAATTTCAGGTTTTTCAGCCGCGCACGCGTGGGTTGGAGTATGGTATTTCCCATTTTGACAACGACTTCTACATCGTGACTAATAAAGACAAGGCAACTAACTTTAAGCTCATGAAAACACCTGATACCAATACGACCATGGATCATTGGGAAGAAGTAATGGCTCATAGATCAGACGTGCTTTTAGAAGACATTGAAATATTTAAAGATTATTTAGTCATTAGTGAACGTGACAATGGATTAAACAAAATTCGAATCAAAAGATGGGACGGGGAAGCCGATTATTATCTTCCTTTCGATAATGAAACGTACACTGCTTATACTACCACCAACGTTGAATTTGATACCAACATTTTGAGATATAGCTATCAATCACTTAATACACCCGCTTCTGTGATCGATTTTAATATGGAAACTCAAGAGAAAGAGGTTAAAAAAGAAACCCAAGTGCTGGGTGGAAAATTTGATAAAAACAACTATGAATCTCAACGAGTTTGGGCTGCCGCCGCCGATGGTACAAAAATCCCTATATCGATGATCTATAAGAAGGGGATGCAACAAGATGGTAAAAACCCTTTACTGCTATACGGATACGGATCTTATGGTGCTACCATTGATCCATATTTCTCAACATCACGCTTGTCGCTGCTAGATAGGGGATTTATTTATGCCATTGCGCATGTGCGAGGTGGACAATATTTAGGGCGCGAATGGTATGAAAATGGCAAACTACTGACCAAGAAAAATACATTTACCGATTTTGTTGATGCCTCTAGATACCTTATTGATGAAAATTATACTTCACCAGATCATTTGTATGCTTCTGGTGGTTCTGCCGGAGGATTATTAATGGGAGCGGTAATAAATATTGCGCCAGAACTCTATAATGGCGTGGTTTCTGCTGTACCATTTGTGGACGTAGTAACTACTATGCTAGATGATAGTATCCCACTTACGACTGGAGAATATGATGAATGGGGAAACCCGAACGAAAAGGAGTATTATGAATACATGAAGTCATATTCCCCGTACGATAATGTAGAGAAAAAAACATATCCGAATATGCTAGTGACAACAGGTCTACATGATTCTCAAGTACAATACTGGGAGCCAGCAAAGTGGGTTGCCAAATTACGGGAGTTAAAGACCGATAAAAACGTATTGCTTTTACATACCAATATGGAAGCTGGACATGGGGGAGCATCGGGTCGCTTTGAAGCCTTAAAGGAAGTAGCTAGAGACTATAGCTTTTTATTGGACATGGAAGGTATTTCTAAGTAATTCAATTTTTTACAGTAACTTTGTCCCGTTTTAGATTTGAAAGGTGTGATACCTAACAACAACAAAAACAACCCTTTTATGGAGAAAGACATACAAGCCCACGATAGTGTACTTGAATTGATCGGTAATACCCCGTTAATTGAACTGAAGAAAATGACCGCAAAAATGAGCGGCCGTTTTTTTGCTAAAGTAGAGGCTTTTAATCCTGGCCATTCGTCTAAAGACCGAATTGCCTTATACATCATAGAACAGGCAGAGAAAAAAGGAATTTTGAAGCCAGGTGATACCATTATCGAAACTACCAGTGGAAATACGGGTTTCAGTATTGCAATGGTAAGTATACTTAAAGGATATAACTGTATTCTTGCTGTGAGTTCTAAATCATCGGCAGATAAAATTGATATGCTCAAAACCATGGGAGCCAAGGTTTATGTATGCCCAGCTCACGTTCCTGCAGACGATCCTCGTTCTTATTATGAGGTAGCGAAGCGTATGCACAATGAGATTAAAGGTTCTGTATATATCAATCAGTATTTCAATGAATTAAATATAGATGCCCATTATCAGTCTACTGGTCCAGAAATATGGAATCAGACGAATGGTCTAATTACTCATTTGGTGGCTTGTAGCGGAACCGGAGGTACCATTTCTGGAACGGCTCGTTTTTTAAAGGAGCAGAATCCAGATATCAAAATTATTGGGATTGACGCTTATGGATCAGTGTTAAAGAAATATCACGAAACAAAGGAATTTGATCGAGATGAAATTTATCCGTACCGTATTGAAGGATTAGGTAAAAACTTAATTCCAACTGCAACTGATTTTAATATTATTGATCGATTTGAAAAAGTATCTGATGAAGCTAGTGCTCATACTGCGCGGGAAATAGCAAAAACAGAGGGTCTTTTTGTTGGGTATACGAGTGGAGCGGCTATGCAAGGGATCAAACAATTAAGTGAAGAAGGAGTTTTTGATGACAATAGTAAGGTTGTGATCATTTTTCCAGATCATGGATCGCGTTATATGAGTAAGATCTACAATAATGACTGGATGGAGAAACAAGGCTTTTTCGATGCAGAAAATGAAGAAACAGTTACTATTGAATATATAAAATAACATTGATTATCAATGCAAAAAGAGCCGTCACTATTAGTGGCGGCTCTTTTTTTATGCATTTCTTTATGTAGAACCGTCTTGTCAAAATAATTAAAATAGCTATTTTTGTGGCTTGTACTAAAATTTAGATGCGTGAAAGATTTATTTGAGAAGATTTATAAAGATAAAGGACCTCTTGGGAAGTGGGCAGAAGTAGCTGAGGGATACTTTGTATTTCCAAAGTTAGAAGGTCCTATTTCTAACCGTATGATGTTTAACGGCAAAGAAGTAATTACATGGAGCGTTAATGACTATTTAGGATTGGCAAATAATCCTGAAGTACGCAAAGTTGATGCTGAAGCCGCGGCCGCTTACGGATCGGCGTATCCAATGGGTGCTCGAATGATGTCTGGACATACAGATTTACATGAACAATTGCAGAATGAACTTGCCGAGTTTGTGAGTAAAGATGCTGCCTACTTATTAAATTTTGGATATCAAGGGATGGTTTCAACCATCGACGCCTTAGTCTCTAAAGATGATGTGATCGTATATGACGTAGATGCACATGCTTGTATTATTGACGGAGTTAGATTGCATATGGGTCAGCGTTTTACCTACAAGCATAACGATATGGAAAGTATCGAAAAGAACTTGAAGCGTGCTACCAAAATGGCCGAGAAAACGGGTGGTGGAATTTTACTGATTTCTGAAGGAGTTTTTGGAATGCGAGGAGAGCAAGGGAAGTTAAAAGAAATAGTTGCACTAAAGGAAAAATATAATTTTAGATTATTTGTAGATGATGCACATGGGTTTGGAACCTTAGGGAAAACCGGTGCTGGAGCAGGAGAGGAGCAAGGAGTGCAAGATGATATCGATGTGTACTTTGCAACTTTTGCAAAATCGATGGCTAGTACGGGAGCATTTATTGCTGGTGATGAGGAAGTAATGAATTATTTAAAATACAATCTGCGTTCTCAAATGTTTGCGAAATCACTGCAAATGCAATTGGTGGTTGGTGCGTTGAAGCGTTTAGATATGATTCGTTCAAGCACTGAATATAAAGATAAATTGTGGGAAAATGTTCACGCTTTACAAGGAGGTCTTCGTGAAAGTGGATTTGACTTAGGAACCACACAGAGTTGTGTAACTCCAGTTTATCTGAAAGGATCCGTACCCGAAGCTATGGCTCTTGTAAAAGATTTGCGTGAGAATTATGGCGTATTCACGTCTATCGTAGTATATCCAGTAATTCCTAAGGGACTTATATTATTGCGAATGATACCTACAGCTACACATACGTTGCAGGATGTAAAAGAAACTGTTGCTGCCTTTTCTGGAATTCGTGAGCGACTTGAAAATGGTACATACAAACGATTGTCGGCAGGAGTCGCTGCCGCTTTTGGAGAGTAAGTAACTTATTACATACATTAAAAAACTACAAACCGCCTTTTTTAAGGCGGTTTTTTTTAGTAAGTTTATGAGTACTAAAGAATTGAGTTTTGAAAAAAGTATTCTATTTATTGTTATTCATCGGAGTCCTAACATCCTGTTCTGAAGAAGGCGGTAATGAGCGTATTCCGCCTAATGAAGATCCAGGAGGAGCACCAAATGATTCAGCACTTAGTTTGGAGGCACATGTTGAAGGGATTGCGCTAAATGCAGATATGTTCACTACAAGCCGGATTACCATTGAAGAAAAAGCGATCGTGCGAATTACTGCCGAAAACTCTCTCACAGATGAAGTTTTACAAATTCAATTTCCTGAAGATATAGTAAGTGGTACTTACAACTTTTCGAATACCCCAACTATTGGCGACTTTGTATTTGGTCGTTTTCTGAATCCTACTACATCCAATGAGCAGGAGTTTATTTCAGAATCAGGCCTGCTAAACATTCAATTGGTAGATGGTAAAATTTCTGGAAACACTGTTTTTACGCTCGCAAATTCTAATGGAGGCGTTATTGAAGTAACATTTTGCGAATTCTCGTTCTAACCAATGGCTTTTTTAAACGTACTGCGTTCTTTATGCTGTACGGGACTATAATCCTTCCAAAGCACTTGTACGGCTGTATTTTCCTCTAATTCAGGGTTGGTTTCTACAATAGAAATTCCTTTCTGATTAAAAAGATCTTGCATTTCTTCGAAAATAATGGCTGTAACTCCTTTACCTTGATATTCTGGATCAATTCCAATAAGATAAAATGCGGCGGTTTCCGCCTTCTTTTGTGCTTGTAGAATATGATACCATCCAAAGGGGAAGATCTTGCCGTTCGCCTTTTTTAATGCTTTACTAAAAGATGGCATGACAACAGAAAAGGCAATGAGCTTTCCATCTTTATCCTTGATGCAGGTAATATAATCAGGGTGAATGAAATTGAAATACTTTTCTTTGTAGTAATCTATTTGATACTGCTGTATTGGGACAAACGTTTGTAAGGTATTATACGTTTCGTTTAAAAGCCCAAACATTTCATCAACATAAGGCAAAATTTCTTTCTTTCCTTTAAAACGGATTACCGAAAGATCATACCTTTTTTTAATAATTTTTGAAAATTTCTTTACTCGGTCAAATGCAGTAGGAGGTATGGAGAGTCTAAATTCCACCCAGGTTGCTTGTTTGGTATAACCTAGCTTTTCAAAATGTTCTTTATAGTATGGATAGTGATACCAGGTAATCATTGTGTTTAATTCATCAAACCCTTTGGTTAAAATTCCGGCTTTCTCCATATTTGAAAAGCCTACAGGTCCTTCTACATATTCTAACTGATGCTCCCTGCCTTTTTCGTAGGCCTTATCCAGTAGTGCTTTGGTTACTTCTATATCGTCAACTACATCAAACCATCCAAAACGAACTTTCTTTTTGCCTTGTTCGTTAATTTCTAAATGATTTATAATTACGGCTATTCTACCTACTATTTCACCACCTTTTTTTGCTAAAAAATAAGTAGCTTCTGCATTTTTAAAAACTGGATTTTTATCCCGGTCCAACGTCTCTAATTCATCTTTAATTAAAGGTGGAACCCAATATTTACAGTCCTTGTAAATTTGAAAGGGAAAAGTAACGAACTGTTTTAGTTCTTTGTTATTGGTTACTGGTAAAACTTCAATCATATTCCTAAATCACTATAAACTTCCGCCGTCGACTTTGTCTTTGCGCTTGTTCTTTTTCTTACGTCTTTCGCTTTTCTTATTCGCTTTTCTCTTGCTCTTTTCGGCACGCTTCACTTCGCGACCTTCTTTACCTTTTTGCTCTAAAAATTGATCTTCTTTGTGCAAGTCCAATCGATAAGCAATACCCGCTCTACCATAGAGAATTGATGGTGAATCTTTAAAATTAACACTTAGCGATAAATCCACATGCAAGTCTTTGTTAATTAGTGCTGCTGCACCGGCTCGTACAATTTGATCTGCATAAAAATCACTCTTAAACCCTTGATTTTCTACAAAAATAGAAAAGTAATCATTAGTAGCATGCGTAAGAGTCACGATATATCCATATGTAGGGAATTCGGTTCCTATTCGATCTGCAATGATATTGGTGACCAACACGAAACTTCCAACAAAATTGTTTTGCGTCGATAAGACAACTTTCGGACTAATAGTCGCTTCTGGTTCTGGAGTAAAAGGGTTGTTTTCGAAATCAAAATTAGCGCCCGCATAAACTGCAATGGCCGGGATTAAATCCGACCACTGAAAACGATTATTGGCCTTCCAACTGTATAAATTGGGACCTTGTTTTTCCTTGTTGATATACGGATCGTATACCAAATATTTTGCTCCAAGGGTGTTGCTTCTAAAGTTTCTTCTTTTACTCTCAATAATATTAGTAGTACGAGAGTCTAAAACTTTATTTGCCTGCCACGATCCTATGAGGCTCACCTCTAATTCTTCTTTCCAAACCCCATAACGTATGGCGTAATCCCAATTAAAGGCATCTGTTTCAGTTTGTAAACCTTCGTGTTCTTCCTTACCAATAGAGACTCCAGTCTCTAATTGAAGGACATTTGTTCCCACCGAAAAAGCACCTTGAGAAACACCAGGGCGATTGGTATTGATCATGTCGGTATATTGAGAGAATACGCAGGTCGAGGAAATAAAAAGTGTGATAAATAGGGCAATGGTCTTATGGAGCATACCAATTCGATTTAAGTCAAAGATATAAGATTTTATCATTTATTTAATAGTTGAGCTGCTTCTTTTTATCGATGAATGTTTACATTTGAATAACGATAGAATTAGAGCTCATGACTTTCTTAAAAACGTTATTAATAATCCTTCTGGTATACTTTGGTCTAAAGATTTTATGGAAATTTTTTGCACCTACGATTACGAGGTACCTTGCCAAGAAGATGAGTGAGCGTTTTGAGAGAGCCTTTCAAGGAGGCAATTTTCAAGAACCTTCAACAACGAAGGAAGGGAATGTCACAATTGAAACTCCACCCAAACCTTCCAAGACTTCTAATAACACAGTTGGCGAATATGTCGACTACGAAGAAGTCGAGTAGAAGCAACTAATCCCATTTTTTTCAAGTCATTCGGCTTATTTTTGTTAATTTTCCGCTTTATAAATCGAGCGTCTCTATGCCTTTCTCATTCAAAAAATTAGTACCACATCTCATCGTTCTTGTTGTTTTAATTATTGCTTCCTTGGCCTATTTTAGTCCAGTGATGCAAGGCAAACAGTTATTTCAAAGCGATATAGCTCAGTATACAGGAATGGCAAAGCAGCTTATAGACCATCGTGAAGCTACCGGAGAAGAGATTTTTTGGACAGACAATGCCTTTGGAGGTATGCCTACTTATCAACTAGGAGCTCGATACCCGCATAATTACATAAAAAAGCTCGATTTAACATTGCGGTTTTTACCACGCCCTGCGGACTATCTGTTCTTGTACTTCGTTGGGATGTATATATTATTCCTAGTTTTAAAAGTCGACTATAAATTGGCTCTTTTGGGTGCGCTAGCCTTTGGCTTTTCCACCTATCTAATCATAATTTTGGGCGTTGGTCATAATGCCAAAGCGCACGCGATTGCTTATATGCCTTTTGTTTTAAGCGGAATTATACTCACATTTCGGGGCAAATTTCTTAGCGGATTTTTACTTACCACGGTCGCGGTTGCTCTGGAATTAGTTGCCAACCACTTTCAAATGACGTATTACTTGTTCTTTGTTATTATATGTTTGGGAGTGGCTTACTTGATCGATGCGGTCAAGAAAAATATGCTTCCGCATTATTTTAAATCAGTTGGATTGCTTGCTTTAGCGGCTGTACTAGCCTTAGGTCTTAATAGCACAAATATTCTGGCAACGAAAGAGTATGCCGATACGTCCACCCGAGGAAAAAGTGAGCTCACTATTAATGCAGATGGAAGTTTAAAGGAAAACGTTGGCGGAGGTTTGGATTACGATTATATAACGACCTATAGTTACGGCAAGTTGGAAACTTTTAACCTTTTTATTCCAAGATTTATGGGTGGAGGATCTGGTGATCCACTCCCGAAAGAATCTGAAGCCTTTAACGAAGTGCTTCGTTTGGGAGCCACACCCCAAGAAGCTAATCAGTTGTTATCGCAAATACCTGCCTACTGGGGGGATCAACCTATAGTAGCGGCGCCAGCTTATATTGGTGCTGTGGTTATCTTTTTGGCCGTTTTGGCCTTGTTTTTAGTAAAGGGTCGCTTAAAATGGTGGGTTTTGGCTGCATTCTTGATAGGGCTGTTATTGTCCTGGGGAAAGAACTTTAATGGGCTCACACAATTTTTCATCGATTATGTTCCCTTGTATAATAAGTTTCGAGCGGTATCTAGTATACAGGTTATTGTAGAGTTGGTGTTGCCAATTTTGGCAGTAGTAGGATTGCAACAATATTTTAATGATTTTCATAAGACATCCGAAAAGAAAAAAGCACTTCTTTACGCAACCGGAATAGTGGGAGGGTTGTCTTTAATATTCATTTTATTTAAAGGCACATTATTCAATTTTGCAAGTCCGTACGATGCTGGTATACGCGAACAAATTGGTCAAAAGTTTATGGATGCAGTGCGGGCAGATCGCGCAACTCTCATGGTGAATGATACATTACGTTCATTGGCTTTTGTACTGTTAACAGCCGGAGTTTTATGGTTGTTTCTGAAAGAGAAGCTGAAAGAAACAGTGGCTATTGGAATCATGATTGTTTTGGTGCTAGTCGATTTGGTTGGCGTAAATAGACGCTACGTGAACAACGATGATTTTGTTTCTGCCCGAATTATGGAACAACCTTTTCAACAGGACGGCGCAGATAGAATGATATTAGAAGATAAAAATGGACATTATCGAGTGTTTGACGCTACCACAGACGCTTTTAATAGCGGAGCAGCTAACTATTACCATAAATCATTAGGCGGTTATCATGCAGCAAAACCGGGTAGAATGAACGAACTGGCCGAGTTCTATATCAATAAAGGTGATATTGGAATTTTAAACATGTTAAACGTACGTTATATTAAAACGCAACGAGAAGGAAGCGGGCCAGTTGCGCAACGCAATCCGTATGCCAATGGCAATGCTTGGTTTGTAGAAAATGTGGTAATGGCTCAAAATGCAAACGAAGAAATACAATTTTTAGACAGTCTAAACACAAAAAAGACTGCGGTAATACACGAAGAATTTAAAGATCTTTTACCGTTAGAGGAAATTGTTCGGGATAGTACTGCTAGTATCGATTTGGTAAATCATACTCCAGAACATCTCACTTACGAAGTTGCTACTACGAGCCCACAGCTTGCCATATTTAGTGAAGTGTATTATCCAGATGGATGGAATGCGTATTTAGACGGTGCTCCAATTTCTCATTTTAGAGCGAATTATACCTTGCGAGCTATGACTATTCCAAAAGGAGTGCATACCATTGATTTTAAGTTTGAACCGCAGGTTATCAAAACGGGAAGTACCATAACTCTTGCTAGCTCCCTTGCATTCTTGTTTATTTTTGTAGGAGGAATTATTTATAGGAATAGAAAAAAGAAAACTGAAGCTAATTCCTAATGAAGCGGGTCCTCATCATCACCTATTATTGGCCACCAGCTGGAGGACCAGGCGTGCAGCGTTGGTTGAAGTTTGTCAAGTATTTTCGTGAATTTGAAATAGAACCCATTGTTTATGTGCCGTTAAATGCTCATTATCCGTTGCAAGATGTGAGTTTTGTAACCGAAGTACCGAAAGATGTTGAAATCTTAAAGCAGCGCATTAAAGAGCCATATCGTTTTGCCAAGCTGCTTTCTAAAAAGAAGACACAAGCAATGAGTAGTGGACTCATCTCGAAAAAAGAACCTTCTTTGCTTAATAAGCTGATGTTATACATCAGGGGAAATTACTTTATCCCAGATGCTCGAATTGGTTGGGTGAAACCTTCGGTACGTTATATTTCCGATTACCTCCAAAGCAATCAAATCGATGCGATTGTAACCACTGGACCACCACATAGCTTGCATTTAATTGGATTAGAGCTAAAAAACCGTTTCGGTATAAACTGGTTAGCCGATTTTCGTGATCCCTGGACGACGATTCATTATCATGATTCATTAAGACTTACCGAAAAGTCAAAGCGTAAGCACCAGGCTTTAGAAGCTAAAGTGCTGCAAGCAGCTGATGCCATTTCGGTTACCAGTGTTGCTACCAAAAGTGAATTTGAGTTAATAACACAACAAAAAATAGCGGTAATTACGAATGGTTTTGATGTTTCTGATGGTGTAGAAGCTCATTTGGATACGAAGTTTAGTTTGGTACATACGGGTTCTCTTCTTAGTGAGCGAAACCCAATGGTGTTGTGGCGTGTACTATCGGAATTATGTATTGAACGTAATGACTTTGCCAAAGCATTTAAGCTACGCTTAGTAGGAGCTGTGAGCGAAGAAGTGATTGCTTCAATTGAAGCAAACGGACTTACTCCTTATTTAGATTTGCCGGGATATGTCACACATGGTGAAGCCATTCAGCAACAACACAATGCACAAGTTTTAATGCTAATCGAAATAGATCGTCCAGAAACCAAGGCAATAATTCCTGGTAAATTATTTGAATATATGTTAGCACAACGACCCATTCTGGCACTAGGACCTATGGGAAGTGATGTTTCGGAAATGATAACAAATTCAAACACTGGGGCGTACTTTGTCTATACCGAAAAGGACAACTTAAAACAACATATTTTAGATTTGTTTCAATTGTACTCCAATGGGAATTTGAATTCAATTCCAGTATCCGATATTTCACAATATAGCCGCAGACAACTTACAGGAACAATGGCTAGTTTACTAAAAATGTTGTAAAAAACGAAACCCCGGCACTACAAGTTGCAGTACCAGGGTTTCTAACTAACCAACCAAAAAAACGGTTTAAATACCTCTTCCTCTTTTAGGAGCAGATCCTCTGGATCTTGACGTATTTCCTCTCTTTGCAGATCCATTAGATCTAGAAGGAGTACTTCTTTTTGCGCTACTTCGCTTTGGAGCACTGTAGCCTCTGTTATTACTTTTTCTTGATACACTACTACGCTTTGCAGTCGCACGTGTACTATTACTTCTTTTTTGCGTTACCTTTTGTCCAGATCGAGACGATGGTCTGCTAATTCCTCTTGAGCTAGGCTTGGCTATCCCTCTTGAGTTAGGCTTGGCAACCCCTCTTGAGCTAGGCTTGGCTATCCCTCTTGAGTTAGGCTTTGCGATCCCTCTTGAGTTAGGCTTGGCAATCCCTCTTGAATTAGGCTTGGCTATCCCTCTTGAATTAGGCTTGGCTATCCCTCTTGAACTAGGTTTAGCGATTCCTCGACTTTGTGTAGGGCGATCAACTCTTGAGATGTCACGACCTGTACTTGGGCGTGAGTTCTGTGCAATACCTCTCGAGTTTCCTCGATCTCTCACGTCGGTTCTAGCGACAGCTGTGTTTCTTCTATTAGGGTCGTAACTTCTATTCACAGTGCTACGTCCGTTTCTGTGATGAACTCTACTACCTGGTCTATGAAAATTTCTTCGACCATTTGTATAGCTTCTATGATTTCTATAGTAATTTCTATGGTAACTATATGCAAATCTATTCGGTCTATAAAAACGTCTATATGGATAATCGTAAACTACACAACTCGTATATAATGGACGTGCATAGAACACATGCCAAGGGCGATATACGTAAGTTCTATAAAATGGACTCACAAATCCAGTGTAATAGTCGAAATAACCATAGCTGTTATAGAATACGCGAAGTCCTCCTACACGAACGATACGTCTATCTCTGTATCGAATATCTACGCTTCCTGCTTGCGTAATGCGCCCAAATTCATCATAATAAATGGGTACGTCTTCCACCTGAATTACTGCTCCGTAATCGTCATACTGAACATAGGCGTCGTAATTGAATCCAGAATTGAATGAAACGCTAACTCCAGGTGTATTTACATTTACGTTAACTCCATTTCCAGATCGTCCTACATAGACGAAGTCAAATTGACCGTCGGGAAATACTGAAAACTCTACACCATCTTCAACGAAGATGTATGATTTTCCGTCGTAAAAGTTGAGGGTGCTCTCGGCTGTCTTATCTGAAGATGCCTTGGCTGAAACTGCTATAAAGAAGATTCCTAAAATGAGTGCTGTTACTTTTTTCATAGTCTTGGATTTTAATTCGTACTAGCTTTCTTTTTTGGTAGGCCTGTACACTTAAATAACATTACAACGACCGTGCCAAAATTTAATGTTTGCTCATTTCCCCAATGTTTATAAGGGTTAAGGGGTCTTCTTAGTTATTTTGTAACCTTTTCTAAGATCGTCTTGCTCAATTAATGTGAAATCACCAAACACAGTTCAATCAATTAAATTTTTACAAGATGAAGCATTCATGGCTGTGTGAAGCATTCGTTCGTTTATTGAAAACATGAAACTGGAAGTTGGAATGTTAAGAATGCCACCATTATTACTCACGACCCTAAGTTTTATCTTTGTGATAAACTATATTTTCCAATTACATGAAAAATATAAACGCATACTTAGTCTTTAATGGGTCTTCTCAATAAATAACTAAAGAATAAACCCGCCAAGATCGTTGCCGATACTTGACGGGTTATTCAAAAAAACTAACCAACCAAAAAACTATATATTCTTTTTTCTTTTTCTATTACCGCGAAAGTAGTCGTCATCACAGTCATCATCCCAATCGTCATTGTCAAACCAATCTTCATTGCGGTCATTTAAGTAATACCAATCATCGTGCCAAACTTTTCGATTTAGTCTGTTAATGATACCGTGAGTGTCTCTAATTTTACCAAATCGATTGTATACAATTTGCATATTTCCAATTTGCACTAGACGTCCTCTTTTATAGTATAATGGCACACGACCAATCGATCTTACTTTACCATTTCGTTTATACGTAATTTGTGTTCGTCCAATGCTATGGATGTTACCAAAACGATCGGTTTTAATAAAACCACTTCGTCTACCTCCGTTATAGATATGGCCTGGCGTTCCATTGTAGTTTACTTCATGATTTCTTCTTCCTCTTGGACGTGAAGTATACGGTCTATTTAAGATGGTAAAGTCGAAGGTACCATTGGTAGCTACCTTGTAAAGGACACCATTTTCTACAAACCGAATTACTTGCGAGTTGTAATAGCGATGATTCCCTTGATTCTGATACACGTTTTTATCTACGTGCCTTTTTTGAGCTTGCGCAGTCATTCCAACGAGGAATACAACTACTAAAAGTGTTACTTTTTTCATATCAAACTTATTTAGGGTGAGTGGATAGTTTAAGCGCTATCCGTTTACGCTATTTAATTGGTAGTATTTCAATAGCCATGCCAAAAGTTTAACAATCTGATATACAGATCATTAAAATCATTTCTATAAAATTTAAATTTAATCCAGTTTAATAAATAGCGGTTAATGCTAGGTTAATCGTGAGTTAATCATGCTGAGTTTGGTGCCTGAATGCTCGATTAATAGTACTTTTATTTTATGGCAAAAAAGATTCATCTACTAATCACCGCCTCAATTCTTGGTTTGATTGCTCTTTCGGTTATTCAAGGGTATTTAGTAAACAATACCTACAAGCTAAAGAAGGATGCTTTTATTACAGACACGAGACGTTCTATATCAAGGATGGATGATACTTCTCCAGTTTTGGATTCTATCAACGATATCTGGCAGGATGCTTTCTTAGAACTGATGATCGATTTTAGGCATGGTCGGGTAGGTAAGGATACCATCATTGGTACATTAAAACAAAGCACAAGTTCCTTAAACGAGTCCTATAGAAGTGCTTATAAAGCAGAACTAGATAAGAAGGATATTGCCTTTCCGTTGCAGTTTCAAAAACGAGTACGCGCTATTATTTTGTCCGATAGCACAAGGGTAGATACTTTGTTCTATAAATCGGACGCTCAGCCTAGCTTTCATTTGGTTGGTGATTATTTTGAGCCTTCTGAAGCCCATAAAATTAGCAACGCCTTTTGGTTAACCGATCATGGCTATCAAGAGGAAGTAGATGGTAAACAACAGGATTTCACCTATTATTTGCAGTTCGAAACAGAGGATATGATGAACATTGATGGATGGAAGGAAATTGTGTTAAAACAGATGGCGGGCCTTTTTGTTGGTGCGATTGCTATTTTCTTATTTGTATTTGGATCGCTATTCTATTCCATAAAAAACCTGATTACCCAAAAGAAAATTGCAGATATTAAAACTGATTTTGTCAATAATATCACCCACGAACTCAAAACTCCACTAGCCACCTTGTCGCTTGCTACAAAAATGATTAGAACAGATGAGTTCTTTAGTAAACCAGAAGCCTTAGAGAGCACTATACAAACTATTGATAGACAAAACGTACGACTCCAGAAGTTAATAGATCAAGTAATGCACAACAGTATGGGTTATAACGAGATCAACCTCCAGTTAGAACAGGTAAATACCCAGCTGTATTTTGGACAATTATTAGATGACTTTGAACTTTCTCATCAAAATAAAATCGTTGTAAAGCGAAGTTTGGAAGCTAATGAGCTACAATTAGACAAATTTTTTATTGCAACAGCTTTGCTTAATATTTTGGATAATGCCTTTAAATATGGAGCGCGTAATATTTTGTGTACGACAAAAGTTCTCGACCATAAAGGACTGTCTATTACAATCGCCGATGACGGAATTGGAATCTCAGCCAAACACCGTAAAGATATATTTGAGAAATTTTTTAGAGTTGGAAACAAAGAAGTTCATGATGTTAAAGGTCTAGGATTGGGACTATATTATACCCGTCAAATTATTTTAGCACATCAAGGTAGTATTGAACTAGAAAGCACTGTAAACAAAGGAAGTACTTTTACGATTACCATTCCCAATCACTCATAATCATGGAAGATAAAAAACGCCTATTATTAGCCGAAGACGATCAAGATTTTGGTAGCATTTTAAAGCAGTACCTAGAAATGTATGGCTTTCAAGTACACTGGGCTATGGACGGCGAAGCTGCGCTCAAATTATTTCAGGATGGTACTTTTGATTTATGTGTGCTGGATGTCATGATGCCTAAAATGGATGGTTTTACGCTTGCTGAGCGAATAATAGATTTGGTTCCAGACACTCCTTTTATATTTCTCACGGCTCGCAAGATGAAAGAAGATAAGATTAAAGGCTTAAAGTTAGGAGCAGATGATTATGTGGTAAAACCTTTTGAAGCTGACGAATTAGTACTGCGAATTCAAAATATATTAAAACGAGTGGATCGTAAGCCAACCTTAACAATCGTGAATACCGAAGAAATTACAATCGGATCCTACCTATTTGATACGCGTAGGTTATTACTCACCCGTGGAAGCAATTCGCAAAAACTAACAGGTAGGGAAGGAGCATTGGTTCAGTATTTATATGCGAATAAGAATCAATTGCTAAAAAGAGAAGAGATTTTGGAAGCAGTTTGGCATACCAATGATTTTTTCTCTGGTAGGAGCATGGATGTGTTCATTAGCAAGCTTCGGAAATATTTTAAAGAAGACGATTCTATTGTGATTGAAAGCATACGCGGAATCGGTCTTGAATTTAAGGTTCGTTAATAAAATGATCAAATAATACCGGTTAACGTTAATAGGCGGTTAACCAACTCCATTTTCTTTTTTACACCTTGATAGCCCTCTACATTTGTGCTGTAACCCATTAAAATCAAACAGTATGAAAAATGTAATCTTATTTATTTCGGTATTAGTATTAGTTAGTCTAAAGGCCATCGCGCAAGCACCCGCACCACCGGCACCACCAGAAACATCCAATACGGGCACAAGTTACTCAATAAGTATAAACGGAGATGATCACGACAAGTATTCGAATACTTCCGTTTCAATCAAGAAAACAGAAACGACTTATAAATTTACAGCACGTTTTAACAAAAGCAGAACCAATGAAGTACAAGATGCACTTTTAAAGTCATTAGGAGCATCAAACCTAGAAAAAAAGGGAAGTACGTACATATGGTCTACTTATAAGCAGGGAGATGAAGAGTTTGAATGTAAGCTTACAAAAGGTAATCTGCGAATGACGGTTGATAAAGAGTTAGCGAGTGCACAATTCTATAAGAAAATAGAAGCGTTGGGAATTGAACTAAAAGACTTGATTTCTGGTACGGATAGTAAGGCAACTGCTCAAAAGAAATTAGAAAGAGCTAAAAAAGACCTTGAGCGAGCGCAACGTGATTTACAACGAGCGGAAAAAGAGTTGAGCCGTCGCAGTAAAGGTTAATCTTTAAATTCATCAATCAAAAACAAAAAAGGCGAGGTATTTACCTCGCCTTTTGTTGAATTGATATGAGACTTAATTAGCGATTATTTGGATGGTTTTATTAAAACCAGTTTCGGTGCTCAAACTAACAAAGTACATTCCAGATTCTAATTGTAATCCGGCAAACAATACTTTTTGTATTCCAGTAACTTCTTTTTCATCAAATAGAGTACGAACTAGTTTTCCCTGTACATCGTACAAATTGATTTGAATTTCATTCGGAATGGCACTTGCGAACTGAAGATAAGTACTTTGATTTACAGGATTGCTAGAAATTTCAAAACCAAAATCATCCGCAGAGCTATCAGCTATTGAAAGTACTTCCAAGTCTACGAAAACAACATCGTCAAATACAGGAATCGCTAAACGGTTCGTTGCGGTTTTAATGCCAATATCTGCAGGAGAATCTATTGCTGGTGTCGTGATGGTTTCAAACGAACTAAAGTCACTTGAGTACTTGGTTATGCGATCGGGAGTCCATGAAGAAACATAATAGTCTCCTTGACTATCTCTATCAATTCCATCAATAAGATTAACATTGGTTGTGGTAATATCACTTACCGCATTAGAACCAAGATCTACAGCTTTTATTCTAGCTGGGCTCGTCCAAGTTGTAAAAAGTAATCGATTGTTAGCTCCATCATAAATAATACCATTTGGTCTTTGTTCGGTATCTGTAACGATAAGTGTTTCGGAAGGATTGTTTAGGCTGGATACGTCGATGGCATAAATGGTATCGTTATTAAAATCGGTGGTGTAAATGGTATCGACGCCGTTCGTCGCCATCCCATTTAAAAATCCAGCTGCTGGAATATTTAAACTCATAACTTCGGCTTCCGAATTGAGATCGTAACCAACGACGGTATTTCCAGTAGAAACAAAAATGGTATTACCAATAATTTCACTTCCGAAGCCTGCAGCTCCTGTTCCAAAGAAGCTTAAGTTTCCAGCGCCATCATCTGCAATCATGCGGGTTCCATTAGAAACTAACCACTGATTATTGACGGGATCAAATTCAACGCTCTCGGCGTTTACATAGGTTTGTGCGAATGCACTAGAAGCTGCCAAAGCAAGGCAGCATAGCGTAAAAATTTTTTTCATAGTTTGATTTTTTTGAATACTAAAGAGGTGCCAGTAATAGAATTTCTATTAACCGAAGGACCTAGATTGGTAATGAGTACGTAAAACAGTGTTCAAACTTACGGTAGGAGCTCATTTATTTATTGAGCCAATCTTTAAATGATGCAGTTTTTTGTCGGCTTACTATAAATTCCAAATCTCTTGGATTGGTAAGAGTCAGTTTTACGCGATGATTGAAATAGGCATCTATTTTCTGAATAGCGCCTTTCGATATAATTTGTCCGCGATTGATTCTATAAAACTGTTCTTCATCCAAAGTGCTAAACAACTGATCCATTGTTTCGTCAATGATATAACGCTTTGCCTGTGTTACGCCAAACGTAATGCTGTCTTGAGAATATACATAAAGCAACTCAGGAATTCTGATTTGTACAAAGCCACTACCGTCCTTCACCAAAATTCCTTCTCGCTTGGTGTTAATTTGCATACTATCTAATAATTGCTTGAGGAGAGCGGGTTCTAGTGCCTTAGGCTGTTTTGCTTTGTGAAATTGATCTAATGCCAAACTCAGATCGTCTTGCTGAATAGGTTTTAAAAGGTAATCAACACTATTTACTTTAAATGCCTGAATCGCGTATTGATCGAATGCTGTGGTAAATATAATTGGAGCTACTATTTCTATTTTTTGGAAAATTTCAAAACTAAGTCCGTCCGCCAATTGAATATCCATAAACACCAAATCTGGTGTGTCGTTCTTTTGAAACCAGAGTACCGCGTCTTCAACAGTATCTATAATATCCAACAATTGATATTCAAAATTACAAGCTTGTAACTTGCTTTGAAGTTGGCTGGCCGCTCTCGGTTCGTCTTCAATTATCAGTATTTGCATGAATTTGTTTTTGATGAGTAGGGGTTAACATTGGAAGAGAAACAACAAAACGTTCTCCGTCGTTTTCTATTCGAATCGATTGACTAGAAATGAGTGTGTAGCGTTTTTCAATATTTTTTAATCCAACTTTTGTAGATGGTAGCTGTGTAGATTTGGGTTGTAATTTGTTTTCTACAACTAATTGATCTCCTTGTACACCTACCTTTACAATTAAAGGCTTCGCTCTAGAAACAACATTGTGTTTTATGGCGTTTTCTAACAAAAGTTGCAAACTCATAGGCACGACCATCATATCCATTGTAGTTTCTGGTGTGTCCCATTGTAATTGGAGATTGTCGCCAAATCTTTCGGATTGAATATGGATATAGGCTCTAGCGAATTTAAGCTCATCTCGAAGAGAAATAAGGTTCACATTACCCGATTCGAGTATAAAACGATAGACATCCGATAGTTTGTCTACAAATTCCTTCGCATCTTCTTTTGAATTTTGATCAATAATATCACGCAACGTATTTAGTGTATTAAAGAAAAAATGTGGCTGTGCTTGATTTCGAAGTGCATCTAATTGTGCTTGAACGACTACTTGCTTTGCTTGTTCTTCTTCAACGATAGACTGTTTGAGTCTAACATAATTAAAGACTGCCTCGTAGATGGCCTGTATCATGACACTAATGATCATAATAGGTAGCAATACTCTAAAACGATCCATAAGGTCGTAATTCACGGCTTCAAAAACGAAAGTGAGAAGATAACTTCCAACAAAATCAATAAGTACTACAGAGGTGACCATTATGACAATGAGTATTACTATTCGTCTAATACTATCTTTAAGAGAGGGATATCTTTTACGCAGTGTAATAAGTACCGTCCGCATAAAGAACCAGTTGATTATTGTAAATCCTAACGAGATGCTCCAGTAAATAAGCGCTTCACCAAATTGATGTTTACCAAATGAACCATTAAATAAGTAATCGGTTACAAAACTGAGGATAACAATTCCAATGACCATAAACCATCGGTCGTCGAACCCCAAATACTGTATGCGTTTTTCTTTATTTAGGAACATAAATATCTCGTTACATATTAATTAATGGAATTCCTTGCTTTGCTTGATAAAAAGTATGTCCTATCCACGCCGCATAGAGCAACCCGAATGCGATAACAACTACAATTTGTTTTGTTTGGGCGGCTTTCCATTTTTTTGATAACCACCATGCGAATAACGGAATTATTTGTATGCCGTGCAATCCAAAGAAATGAGCAATTCTTAAATCTCCCGCAATCGTACTCCAATTGACCAAGGGTAGGCCTGCTCCGCCATCGGCCACTCCAACATTATGTGCTAATTGTGAAATCATCTGTCCGCCAACCCAACTGCCAAAAAGCACGATAAGCCATCCCAAAAGAATGCTCCATTGCACAGATCTTGGCGTGTTCATTTTTAAACGGATAGTTTCAATGACCAAAAAAACCATCACAAGAACGTTTATCGCAATTAGTATTCCCATAGCGGCAAAGAGTAGACCGTCTAATAGAGCAGCAGTATTATAGTGTGATTGTACCCCACGTGCTGCTTGCATGAAGATGATACCTGTTTCAAATATTAGCGTCCATGATACCAGGTTGTTGATTATATTTTTCTTTCTGTTTGAAAAGGGATATAAGGTAATTAGAAAGCCATGTGTTAAAATGTAAATGGCGCCAGAAATCATGAATTTTAAAGGCTTAATCCACACATTTACTCCCATTAAGGTTCTTTCGTCCACCAAAAGGCCTATTATGGACACCAAAGCGAGAAAGAGATGAATAAGAACAATCCAATATAGAATAGGACTAGACTTTTTAACCGTAGTTAAGACGTGTTTAAGATACTTCATGATTGTTGTTTTTTGATTGATTTGATGATGAAAAAGAGCAAGAATCCAATGGGTCCTAGCATAAAAGTCGCGAACAAACAAGGAGCCAATATAACAGGATGAATCCCTAATTCTTTGTTTTGATTAACCATCCACATGCCAACTAGCAAGTCAAAGGCCAAATAATGAACCCAACCTGCGAGCACTGCATTTTCGGCTGTAAACAATGCCATGACAGATGACAGACTTCCAAAGTCCATTCCACCACCACTTTGAATGGAGATTCCAATATAGATTGCATAAACTATGGACAATGTGATCGGAATTAACTTATAATCGATAAGAAAACGTGTGACTTTCCATTTCGGTAAGAAAATGAGAAGTATCCACATGGGCATGGCAATCATATTGGCAAGAGAAAAAACTTCGGTTGGTGTCATGGTAGTTCGTTTTTAGATCTGACTCATTTTAATAATGATCCAAAGATGAAACCATTCCACAGAAAATTAAACCACATTTTGTTCAATCGTCGGGATCGATTGTTGAATTGTATACAATTCGTTTAAGATGTAAAAAGTATCAACAATTACAACACAGAAATAAAAGAAATGGAAGAATACTAATTAGATCTTTTCGGCCAAATATCCAGCCGTATAGGATTTGGGATGTTTAGCAACTTCTTCCGGAGTACCTTGAACTAAGATTTGTCCACCTTTGGTACCACCATCCAAACCAAGATCGATAATGTGGTCGGCACATTTTACCAAATCCAGATTGTGTTCTACTACAATTACGGTATGCCCTTTGTCTAATAATGCGTAGAACGAAGCCAGTAATTTTTTAATATCATGAAAATGCAAACCAGTTGTTGGTTCGTCGAATATAAAAAGAGCTTTCTCCTTGGTTGTTCCTTTTACAAGAAAGGAAGCAAGCTTGATACGCTGTGCTTCACCACCAGAAAGCGTAGACGAACTTTGGCCTAATTGTACATAGCCTAACCCAACGTCCTGAAGTGGCTGGAGTTTTGCAACAATTTTTTTCTGTTCGTGCAGTCGAAAAAAGTCTATCGCCGTATCTACCGTCATCGTGAGAATATCGTGGATACTTTTTTCATGGAAGTGAACCTCAAGGACTTCTTTTTTGAATCGCTTGCCTTTACAAGTATCGCATTCCAAGTGTACGTCTGCCATAAACTGCATTTCGATAGTTACCTCGCCTTCGCCTTTACAAGTTTCACATCGTCCGCCATCCACATTAAAACTAAAATGCTTCGCTTTATAGCCTCGTATATCGCTCAATTTCTGAGAGGAAAATAGATTCCGGATATCATCGTATGCTTTAATATAGGTAACAGGATTACTTCGACTTGAGCGACCAATGGGATTCTGATCGATGAATTCGATACTTTTAATGGTACTAAAATCACCCTTGAGTTCAGTAAATTGCCCCGGCTTTTCTCCATACCCTCCAATTTGGCGCAATAAAGCAGGATACAATATTTTTTTAACCAAGGTGCTTTTACCACTTCCGGATACACCGGTGATAGCCGTAAATACGCCAAGTGGAAAACTCGCATCTATGTTTTTCAAATTGTTTTGCCGTGCTCCAATTAGCTCAATACTCTTTTTAGAGGTTCGACGTTTTTCGGGCACATCAATTTTCATACTACCATTGAGATACTTAGCCGTGAGCGAATCAGAAGCAAGAATATCTGCATAGGTTCCGGTTGCCACCACTTCGCCACCAAATGTTCCAGCTTCGGGTCCGATATCTATAATTTCATCGGCAGCTTTCATAATATCTTCATCGTGCTCCACAACGATCACGGTATTTCCTAAGTCACGTAAAGATTCTAAAACCCCAATGAGACGTTCGGTATCCTTCGGATGTAAACCAATACTGGGTTCATCCAAAATATACATAGATCCTACTAGGCTACTGCCTAGGGAAGTGGCAAGATTGATACGTTGAGATTCTCCACCTGAAAGTGTATTACTCTTCCTATTTAATGTAAGATAACTAAGTCCAACGTTCATCAAAAACCCCAGTCGGTTATTAATCTCTAATAATAGACGCTTGGCTACTTGTTGCTGGTATTCGGTTAGTGTAATGGTTTTAAAAAAGGCAGCTACTTCTTCTAGAGGTAATTCAACTAAATCTGAAATGGACTTACCATCTATTTTAACAAAGTTCGCCTCGGGTCGTAAACGTTTTCCATGGCATGTGCTGCATCGAGTTTTTCCGCGATAGCGAGACAACATCACGCGATTCTGAATTTTGTAACTCTTCGATTCCAACATGGCGAAGAACTCGTTGAGCCCCTGAAAGTAATCATTTCCTTCCCATACCAATTGCTTTTGTTCTGCCGAGAGTTCAAACCAAGGTTTGTGGATAGGGAAATCGAATTTATAGGCATTGTTAACCAATTCATCTCTATACCATCCCATACTATCACCTCTCCAAGGGAAAATAGCGTTTTCGAATATGGATAGAGCGGTGTTTGGAATTACCAGATCTTCATCAATTCCTATTACATCGCCGTTGCCCTCACAAGTAGGGCACGCACCATAGGGATTATTAAAACTGAATAAATGCACGTTGGGTTCTAAGAAAATCATTCCATCGGCTTCAAAACGATTGTTGAATTCCTTGGAAGAACCATCGGCTAATTTTTCGATATGCAATTCTCCTTTACCTTCAAAAAATGCCATTTCAGCTGCATCTGCCAATCGATTGTAAAAATCTTCGTCGTATTTTGTGATTACTCGATCCACAACCAATTGCATGTCTTTCGAGAACGAACTTCCTTTTAATTCGTCTATACGGAATACTTGGTCGTCAAATTTAACACGAGCATATCCTTGTTGCGCAAGGGTCTTAATTTTGTTTTCCATAGTACGCCCTTCTTCCAATTGAATAGGAGCGAGGAGGAGTAATTTTTCTCCTTCGGGGAACGTTTTTATGTATTCTATAACATCGGTGACCCGATCTTTCTTAACAACATCGCCCGAAATAGGTGAATAGGTAAGACCTATACGTGTATACAATAACTTTAGATAGTCATAAATCTCTGTAGAAGTACCAACGGTTGATCTCGGATTGGTTGCGTTTACTTTTTGTTCTATCGCTATGGCTGGTGCGATTCCTTTTATGGCATCTACCTTTGGTTTGTTAAGGCGGCCTAAGAATTGTCGTGCATACGAAGACAAGCTCTCGACATAGCGTCGTTGACCTTCGGCATACAAGGTGTCGAATGCCAGACTAGACTTCCCACTTCCCGATAGCCCTGTAATTACAACTAATTTATTTCGAGGGATTGCCACCGAAATATTTTTTAGGTTGTGTAATTTGGCTCCTTGAATTAGGATGTTTTTTTTAGTATCTAGCTCTTTTGTAGGCAATTTCCTCGTTTTTTACATTCGCAATTTTGCAAAGATACTACTTACATTTGTGTGATTTAAATGCAGGCGAATTATATTTTTTTGGGAAAAAAGGCACTTTTTTTTGCATTTCTGATTTCTTTGTTATTATATTTACCATGTTAATCATTTCATAAAAGTCGCCTATAGCATATTATTACTTTAATAAATAACCAGAACTGAACAACTTCCCCTCACGTTGTTTGTTTTATTAAAAGTATTGATATGAAACAGAGCACCAATTCCGATGCACTTCTCGTTAGTGCGTATATGAACGGCGACGAATCTGCACTTTGCGAATTAATTAAAAGACACAAGCAACGAATTTATAGTTTTATCTATTCTAAGGTTTTTGACCGTGATGTTGCGGAAGATATCTTTCAAGATACCTTTATTAAAGTGATACGTACCTTAAAACGAGGCGCTTATAATGAAGAGGGTAAATTTCTTCCATGGGTCATGCGTATTTCTCACAATTTAGTGATCGATCATTTTAGAAAGAACAATCGCATGCCGAAATTCGAAAACAATGACGATTTCAATATTTTCTCTGTGTTAAGTGATGGGGCATTAAATGCCGAAAAGCAACTTTGCAAAGAGCAAGTAGAGAGCGATGTTCGCAGACTTATTCAAGAATTACCAGAGGATCAGAAACAAGTACTCGTAATGCGTATGTACAAGGATATGAGTTTTAAAGAAATTAGTGAACAGACAGGGGTAAGTATCAATACCGCCTTGGGGAGGATGAGGTATGCCTTAATCAATTTGAGAAAGGTTATCGATAAACATAATATTGTTTTAACAAATTGATACAATAAAGTATATTTTGCCTCGTTAGTGAGGTATAAACCTCTCAAAAATACTAATGTATGCCAAAAATGTACTCTAAGACCTCACGGCTGGAACCCGTGACAAAATTAGTTCCAAAAGACGAGACGATTCAATATCTTCTCAATTATAGCAAGGCTTTAAGTGTTATAGATTATAATAAATTGAAGTTTGAAGCACTTCTAAACTAAACTTTGGGGAACCCTGAAACATTGTTTCAGGGTTTTTTTATTTATCTCCTCGCCATGTTTACTTATATTTTGCTCATTACTAGTTGATCTGCCTGTAAAAACCAGTGTTTTTTTGTAAAAAATAGGGAAAAAGCCCCTTGTGGCTGGATTTTTCTAGAATTACTTTAGTCGTGTTGAGGCAAACTGCCAATTTTACCCTAAATACGATCGTTATGAGCAAGAAAAGCCATTTCCACATTCCGCGTTCTATTAAAGCACGCATGGTGGAGCGTTACATCTTTAATTTTAGAATGAAACCGGAAGCACTGCAACGGCACCTACCAGTGGATTATTTGAAACCTCAAGTGCTCAATGGATGGAGTTTGATGTCGTTTTGTATTCTAAATCTTGATAGAGTAACGGTTTCACCCATTCCTAACATATTCAATTTTAAAACGCTGACATGTGCCTATCGGGCAGGAATTATAGATCATTCTAAGGAAACACCAGAACCTTCTGTGTGGATTACGGATAGGAATTCGAATTTACGTACGATTAAATTTCTATCACCTTTAATCATTCGAGATACGATTCCAAGAATTGATGCTGCCATCGGGCATGATACTTCACGTGAGATTGTACATACGCAATTTAGCTTTATGGACGGGCAACACTATTTCTCGGCCCAAGCGAAACTAGCAGAGGATACGTATAATGTACAATCGGAGGTATTTTCGAATGTCGACGAATTTGCGGCTTTTATAAAGGGCGGAGTATCGAGTTACACGCCATCTTCAAATAACAAACGTCTTGCCATGGTAGATTTGTATAAGGAAGATGTAAAGTACGAAGCCTTGGATGCAACGATCGAATTCAGTTGGTTACATGAAAACTGGAAGGATGCCGAAATGATTTTCGACAGTGCTATAAAAGCTACCGGATCAACTTATAAATGGACGTATCGCGGACTTATAGATAAATAGGCTCATGGTTGAAATTACGGTTACAAAAACGATACAATCTACCCCAAATGAGGTGTTCGCGCTTTTAATGGATTTAAATACCTATAGCAATTGGTGGCATTTACCAGTTCAAGCAGTTTGTACTGAGATGGTGCGCTTTAAACCAATACCATTGGTTTCTATCGTATTACAAAAGGACATCTATATTGAAAATAAAGCCATACAATTTAGCTATATAAAAGGGCCGTTTCGCGGACTCGGAACTTGGGATTTGGACCCCGTAGGGGAGGACCAGACCAAAGTTAGCTATCTAATACAACTGGAGGCTACCAATTTCTTATATGGCGGTATTGCCCGCTCTGCAGCTTTTGAAGCCAGACATCGTAAAGATATTTTTGCGCTTATACGTGGAATTCAGGGGTATTTGGATAACTAGCCTTACTTGCATCAAATCTCCAAAGTGCTATTTTCTAATTTATGTTAATAGCCATCATGATAAAAACATTACTGCTATTTCTTTTTCTTATAATACTCATTAATCACCGTTTTCCTCCCAATTGTTTTGGTAATAACATCCTTTTCCAAATCCCAAGCACGAGCAGGGGAGTATTGCCGTCCGTACCAGATAATCTGCAAATGTAAATCGTTCCACAAATGTTTAGGGAAGAGACGTTTGGCATCTTTCTCGGTTTGTACTACGTTCTTTCCATTGGTAAATCCCCAGCGATACATCAAGCGATGAATGTGTGTATCTACAGGAAATGCAGGTATGCCAAATGCTTGACTTACAACAACGCTAGCCGTTTTATGACCTACAGCCGGCAGTTCTTCTAATAATTCAATGCTTTCGGGTACTCTTCCATTGTACTTGTCGATAAGTATATGCGAGAGTCCATGGATGCCCTTAGATTTCATAGGCGAGAGTCCAACGGGCTTAATAATCTCTCTAATCTCTTCTACCGATAATTTGATCATGTCATAAGGGTTATCGGCCACCTCAAAGAGAAGAGGAGTGATTTGGTTCACACGTACATCGGTGCTCTGTGCAGACATCAATACAGCAATGAGCAGCGTATACGGGTCTTTATGGTCCAATGGGATGGGAATCTCCGGATAGAGTTTTTTTAACGTATCAATAACAAAGTCGACCTTTTCAGTTTTCGTCATTATGTGTAACTTTACAAAGAAATAATTAAACAAAAAAGCTGTGTATGAGGCGCTTCCTCAATCAGCTTCACAAAAATACAACTAATGAACACATTAAAAGCAGGAGATACCGTACCAAATTTTACCGTTAACGATCAAGCAGGAAACCCCATTTCTCTCTCAGATTATAAAGGGAAGAAGTTGGTTGTATTTTTCTATCCAGCAGCAAGTACACCTGGATGCACAGCAGAAGCTTGTAATCTGCGAGATAACTACGCTGAACTTCAAGCAAAAGGCTACGAAATTTTAGGGGTGAGTGCAGATACCGAAAAGAAGCAAAGCAATTTTAGAAATAAGTTTGAATTTCAGTATCCTTTGTTAGCCGACACCGAAAAAGAAGTAATTAACGCCTTCGGAGTTTGGGGGTTAAAGAAATTTATGGGTCGTGAATACGATGGAATTCACCGCAAAACCTTCTTAATAGACGAAAACGGAATCGTAGAACGTGTAATCGATAAGGTGAAGACTAAAGATCATGCGGCTCAAATACTCGAAACCGCTTAATCAAAGTTATCTAAACTTGAGTTTCGGGCAAAGCACAACTAAAGAGCTGCTTTGCCTTTATAATGTCTCCAACACCTTCAGGCAACATGGCTTCCCATCCAGGCTCGTTGTTTTCAATCATACGTAAAACCGTACGAGAGAAAATATCGAGCACTTCTTGATTCACATTTTCAATATCTACCACTTTACCATTGTACTTAAAGAACTTATAGAGTTCTTTCATACGAGGATGTACCTTTAAGTTTTCACTTGTTGTGTACTCGTCTGTATCAGGATTGTGCATTGGATAGAGGTAAACCTTTAGATCCTTAAAGAATAACTTACCAAATGCCTCTAAAATACCTCCACTTAAATGACGGTAGTATTTTTCATCAAAAATATCAACCAGATTATTAACTCCCATGGTTAAACCTAGGCGAGCTCTGGTGTAGTTAGAGAAGTATTCTACCAGTTTGTAATACTCCTGGAAGTTGGATATCATAACAGTATGTCCTAAAGAACATAACAATCGTGCTCTATCCATGAAGTCTTGTTCGTCAATTTCACCCTCCGCACGAAGGTTAGAAAGTGTTATTTCAAAAATTGAAATGGTCTTTTCTTTGTCTACGCGATTTTCTGCCAAGAACATCTCAAGAGATTTCTCGTACATATCTATATTCACCTTAGTTACCGGGCGGAAACTACCGCGCAATGTCAAGATGTTTTTCTTATAAAGGATACGAGCTGGCAGGATATTATTACCGTCAGGACCAAAAATTACCGCGTCGGTCATGCCATTTTTAATGAGCTGTAAACTCATCAGGCGGTTGTCTACATTATCAAATTTTGGACCCGAGAAATTGATAGTATCAATCTCTATTTTATCCTTATCGATATGATCGTAAAGATAACGCAAGAGCTTTTTAGGCTGATCGTATTTGTAATAGGCACCGTAAATTAGATTTACGCCAAGTATACCTAGGGTATTTTGCTGAAGGACCGCTTCATTTTCTTTAAATCGTATATGAAGAATAATCTCACTATAGTCTTCATCGGGTTTCGTTTGATACCGAATCCCTAACCAGCCATGACCTTTGTATTTTTTTGCGAAATCGATAGTCGCAACTGTGTTCGCATAAGCAAAGAAGCGTTTGTTAGGATGATTCGCACGATCGATACGCTCTTCTATTAAACCGATCTCATGCGAAAGCATTTTCTTAAGACGAGATTCGGTAACATAGCGTCCGTCTCTTTCTACACCATAAATGGCATCACTAAAGTCTTTATCGTACGCAGAAATGGTTTTGGCGATGGTACCTGAAGCACCACCAGCTCTAAAGAAGTTCCGAACCGTTTCTTGTCCTGCACCTATTTCGGCAAAGGTTCCGTAGATGTTCTGATTCAGGTTGATGCGGAGCGCTTTGCTCTTAATGGAAGGAACATTTTCAAATTCCTTATCTCCTTCAATGGTAATAGCCATAATTTTCTTATAAGTCCTAGCATAACAAAGGTACACATTACGCTAGCTAAACAAAAAAAATACTGTTATTTTTGTGTGAATGAAAACACCCCTTTCCGTTACCTTTCTTGGCACTGGAACTTCTCAAGGAATCCCTGTAATTGGCAGCGATCACCCTGTGTGTAAAAGCACCGATGCGAAAGACAAACGATTGCGGGTTTCTGTTTTATTAGAATGGAGTGAATATAAGGTCGTAATCGATTGTGGCCCCGATTTTAGACAACAAATGCTTCGGCAACAATGCAAGCGTCTAGATGCCATTTTACTCACGCATGAACACAGCGATCATACCGCTGGACTAGACGACATAAGACCGTTCTATTTTAGGCAAGGGGCAATTTCTTTTTATGCTCACAAACGCGTGTTCGAAGCCTTGCATCAACGATTTGCATATATTTTTGCAACCGAAAATAAATACCCCGGAGCACCTAGTATTACAGAAGTAGAGGTTTCGAAAGAATCGTCTTTTGAGCTTTTCGGGAAAACAATTACACCTGTAGAGGCCATGCATGCCGATCTTCCAGTTTTAGGTTTTCGAATAGACAATTTTGTTTATTTAACAGACGTTAAAACAATATCTGATACTGAATTAGAAAAACTAAACAACTTAGAAGTATTAGTGATCAATGCTCTTCGGGAAGAATCACATCAGTCTCATTTAAATTTAGAAGAGGCCTTAGAGATAGCAAAACGGATTGGCGCAAAAACGACCTATTTTACACATATAAGCCATTTGCTTGGTTTTCATGCCGAAGTAGAGGAGCGGTTGCCAGAGAACGTTCACCTAGCTTATGACACTTTAACCATTACCTTATAAATCCCTACCTATGAAGTCGAAAATATTTATGTATCTCTTTTTCTTTGCTGTGCTTTTCATTTTATTCCAGTACATGAATGAAAAATCGATCTACGAATCGCAAGAAAAACAAATTACCAAACTGACCACGCAGTTAGACAAAGCAAATGCTATCAATGACTCTCTGAATAATCGAGTGGCCGATTTAAATTATTTCACATTATTGGGAAATGATAATGCCATGACCTATTTCGAACAAAAGGGCTTTGAGGCTTTCGATGTGGAGAAATTTGTGGCAGATGCATTATACGAGCAAAACGGTAAACCCGAAGGAAACCCATTAATTCCGTATGAAGGACTCAATGGAACCATGCGCATCAATAAGTTGAAATTTTTAAATCATCGATGGATTTTAGCAGATTTTACCGATGGGACGTATTGGGGTGAAATGGTATTGGAGTATTTTATAGAAGACGATAAAAAGGTAGATGTACAGCCTATAGGTTCTATTTTGTACGCTAATTAAGTAGTTTCTTTTAATGCTTACTCAACCATTCTTTAAATTCATAAAAATTTTGAGGAGCAACCCCATGACCAACAGGAAACTCAGAGTAGTGATTCTCAATATTCAAATTATTTAAAAAAGGTTGAGTTTTACGTGCCCAGTCTACCGGAATTACTTGATCAACGCTTCCATGAGAGCTGTAAATACTCAAATGACCAAAATCGTTATCGGCGTAACCTTCTTTTAATATAGCCTCGTTTACATAGCCACTAAGACCAACTACATTTTTTATTTTTTCTGGATAACTCAATGCAACAGCCAGACTTGTAATAGTGCCTTGACTAAAACCAAGTAAGGTAACATTTGATTTGTCTACAGGATAGTTTTCTACAATTTCATCAATTACCTTGGATACGAGATCACGGGCTTCAATTGCTTGCTTATCGTCGCTAAACTTGCCATTCGTATTGTCAAAATAGATATTGTACCATGCATTTCCGTAAGGTTGCATCTCAATGGGTGCTTTTAAGGAAACCACTGCATACGATTCTGGTAATTCACTCGCAAAAGAGAACAAATCGTTTTCATCACTTCCGTAACCGTGAAGCATCACTATAACTGGAGCATTAGAAGGTAAAGTAGAAGGGCGGTAGTTATGTGAAAGTGATAGGTGCTTTTTCATAGTATATAGAATAAATGATGCCGTAAGGATTACTTACGGCATCACAAAAATAAGATTCGTTTTAGGTTTAGGCAATACCTTTAAACCATTCCTGAAATTTTTCTCCCACAACAGGAACAGGTTTCATTTCACCTTGTGCAGCACCAATTAGTCCTAATACCCACATAACAAATGCCAGTATCTGAGCTGCCCATGCAACGATCGAAATCCCAATAAAATTGGCGACAATCACTATTGCCGCAGAAATAAGGGTAATTCCAACCATCTGTCGGATGTGATAGGCTCCAAATTCGGTTTTGTTATTCCCGTGCATAATAAATGCAACAAGTAATCCAATTAGAGATAGGTAGGCAATGAGTCCAATAGTCTTGCCATCATTAGTTGATTGAGTCATAATAGTATGGTTTGTGTTAGGTTAACGTCTTTAAAGATAGCAAACTAATCTAAGAAAGAGAACCATTGTTGAAATTTTTCGCTCAACCAAGGAATCGCTTTTTGTTGATTGGTAGCCGCCATAATGAGAGAGTAAAGCCAGAGAAGGATCGAACTGAAATAAACAACCTGACCTACTGCATAAAGGCTTTCGTTGTAAGACAGAAACACCGAAATGAATAACAATATCACTAAACCAAACATATTTTTTATATGCCAAGTTGCAAAAGGGTGTTTGTCGTCTTTATTCATAAAGAAGGCGATGAGCATGCCAATAAAAGTGATATAAGCGATAAGTGCCTTGTCTTTCCCAAGTGGTTTCATAGGATTTTAATTGCGAATAAGCTGTTTGTTTGCATAGATACCGTAAACTATACCTTGCATTCCTTGTGAGAGCATAGCGGCGTTTTTCGAAGTAGAGACGATATGTGCCTCATTGAATTCCCAATCGGGTTTCGGGTTAAATAAAGTTAGATTGGCCTCACTTCCTTCAGAAATAGGGTGTGTAGGAATTCGAAATCTTTCCTTTAGTTGCGTAAGTCCTTGAATCGCTGTTTCAAAACCAACCACTTTATTGAGTGCACCAAAACAGCTTTCTAAACCTATACTTCCAAAATGTGCATGGTCAAATTCGGTGATTTTATTTTCAACGTCTATCGGATTATGATCACTGGTTACTCCATCGATTACACCATCCTTAAGTCCTTTCCGCAAAGCTTTTATATCTTCTTGAGTTCGAAGAGGAGGAAGAAGCTTGTAATTTGTATCAAAGCTATCCAGTGAATCATCTGTTAATACTAGATTTGAAATTGCGACACTACAACTTACATCCAATCCCTTTTTCTTGGCTTCTTTGATCAGAGCGACACTTTTTTTGGTAGAGATAGTAGGTATGTGTAGTTTCCCTCCAGTATATTCCAAAAGGTATAAATCACGGGAAATTTGAAGCTCTTCTGCCAGGGCAGGAATACCTTTCAAGCCTAGTCGAGTGCTGTTAATATGTTCGTTGACGACGCCTTTATTCGCCACTGAAGTATCGAACGGAAATGATTGTACAAGGCCGCCAAAATTCTGTGTATACTGTAAAGCAATTTTAATTAAGTTGGCGTTGGCAATGGGCGACTTATAGTCGTAAAAGGAGACTGCTCCTTCGTTTTGCATATCGAAAAGCTCTGCTAGGTCAACTCCTTTGGCTGCAGCGGTTAATGCTCCAACTGGATGAAGCGACACTGCACTGCCGTTGGCTTTCGTCTTTAAAAATTGTACGCTTGATTTGTTATCACTTACAGGAAACGTATTTGAATTAACGGCAACACTTGTAAATCCGCTAGCTGCTGCTGTTTGTAATCCATTATCTATGGTCTCACGTTCCTCATAACCAGGCTCTCCAAAAGAAACACTCGAATCGAACCAACCTTGGGACAAATGAAGATGTTCTAGTTGTATGGTTGCGGCCTTCTCATGATTGATCGAGGCCGCTATTTTTGTAATGATACCTTTTTCAATGAGGACATCTCTTTTTTTAAGATGATGTTTACTTGATGCATCTACAATGGTGGCCGATTTTAGAAGTATCGTCATTTATAATATTTTAGTATAAGCATTTCAAAGATTAGAAATAGCACTGCAAAAATAACAAACCATTTCCAAAAGCTATTAATGGCATTTTCTTGGGTCAACGAATCAAACAATTCTGGTATGGAATCGTATACACGAGCACCTTCCCAATCGTTGGCCGAAATGTATTGTAAATTACTTTCCCGTCTGCTAAAATTATAACTTACATTTTCAATAAAATTATTGTCTTTTTCGATGCGATACGTGCCCGCATTTTCTGGTGTATTGGTTGTTGTAATTTCTACACTGTTCGCTTTGGTTTGTTGGAGAGGGATAGTACTAGAAACACTGTCTTTTAGTGTTAGTATCTCGTCTTGAACTAATTGTGCTGCAACTGCATAGGTGTTTTGTTGTCCAATGGTGTAATACAATTTTGGGAGCGGCAGACTGCGCTGTGCCATATTGTAAAGAGTAGGGACTATAAGTGGTGAACTTTGGAAATTAGAATTTTGTGTGGCAATAGAAGCCGTAAATGCATAGGTATTATTTCGTTGAAGCACAAATGGCTTTCCGTCTTCAAATCGCAATGCAACCGATGCATTGGTAGTACTATTAAAAAATGAATTCACTTTGGGGTATTGAAAGTTTGCTACTTGTTTTTCGAATACATTTTCGTACAAGGGATGGGAGAAAATAATTTGCGTTATTTTCTTTTCAGAATCAATCACACCGCCATAAGATCCAAGACTTAGCCCATTTAATAGTACGTTATAACTAGAAATATTCCCTTTTACTGAGGGAATTAATAAAACACTCCCTCCATTAGATGCAAACGATTGTAGGGCAGTAGTAAGGGAGGTGGGAATATCCTCTAGCTCATTGAGCACAATAAAATTTTGCTCAGGGATATCACTATAATTTAGGTTATCGTGACTTTGTTGGGTATAGTTAAATTCCTCTTGTTCGAACATACGTCGCAAGAACGAAGCATCACCTTGATTAATTACAAGGACCTTAATTTTATTAGGAGTATTGATGTTAAAATATAAGGTGTTATCATAGTTTAAACCTGTATCTGATAGTTCGAGAACACCATTGAATCCCGAAGGGTTCTCTAACGCAAATTGAAGAGTTGTAGCTGTGTTTGCGGAAAAATCGGCAGCTGTCTTTGCGACTAAATTTGCGCCCTTTCTCAAAGAAACCGGCACTGAAGTATTACTCGTTCCCTGTTTGGATAACTTAACATTCAATTGAGCGTTTTCACCACTTTTTGATACAAAGTAAGCACTATCAATACTAATATTTGATGGTGATACAGGTTGTAATTGTACTATTTCCAACTTTATGTCCTCAGGGATATCCGGAAATGAACCCTGCTGCTGAAAATCAGATATATACAGAAGGCGTTTGTCTGCTCCATCATTTTTAGAGAATAAAGTCGTCGCTTTTAAAAGTACATCACTAGCACTTAGTTGTTCTTGAGTATAAGGAATGGAAAGTACATCATTTTTAAAATCCTCCAATGTGGCATTTTTACGCTGATTGGTATTGGTGAACCAATGTATATTTTCTGTTCCAGAAGCATTTGCAAACAAATCTTGTAAGGCGCGTTGTAACAGAGGCCCTTGAGATCCTTTTGCCTGCAAACTAAAGGAATTATCGATGTATAAAACCGTTTCTTTTTCGGTGTTTAGCGCTGTTTTTGAAGCGGTAAAAGGTTGAGCAAAAGCCAAAATAATGCAGGCGAGTGCAGCTAAGCGCATCAAGAGTGTAAGCCATTTCTTGAGTTGTGAACTTTTACGTGTTTCTATGGTTACTTTTTGAAGAAAAGCAACGTTGGTAAAATCGATTTTCTGAAATCTTCTGAGTTGAAAAAGATGAATAAAAATTGGGATAAGCAGTAAGAAGAGTGCGTAAAGAAGTTCAGGGTGTTTAAACTGCATTCCTATTTTTATTGGACAAATATAGCAAATGCCTTCTAATAAGGGTAACTTCTTTTATTAAAAGGAACTTAAAATTTTAAAGGGCACTATGGCATCGTTTTTTTAAATTTTTTGACAGGCGCTTTTTGTTCAGAATTCGATCCGCCAAAAATGAGGCCTGTACTGGTAAAACTAGAGCCAAATGTCATGGCTGCATAATACACCTGCGATAACGCACTGGTTATTTGTTCGTCGGTTAACGGACTTAAAGGATGGATATATACAGACCATAAAACTTTGTCTGCAATCGCATACTTAGCATCCAAAACACTATGGTAATTAGCTTCTAAACAGACAGATAAAACCTGTTTATCCAAAGCATCTGCATCGGTAATAGGCGTCATAATTCGCATACGGTCGTTAGCTTCATCCGTAATTACCAACATTGGTATTTCTTTATAGGTAAGTTGCCATCGTCCACTTATTCCAATTATAGAGTCGCTTTCTCTAGCGAGAATATCTTCGAGTTGAGAGTTGTTCATTTGTGCATTAGCCGAAAGAATAGAACAAAATAAAAGAAATAGAAGACGTAATTTCATGAGAGTACAATTTGAAATAAAGTTGTCGGAATAACGAATAATTCCTAACAAAAAAACAGCCCTAGAATGTACTAAGACTGTTTTATGATATTAAATTTTATCGTTTGCTTACTGCATATCAGCGGCACTACTTAACGGTACGTTGTTTTTGTCTAAGGAGGTGTTGGTAGCTGCAGAAGCAATGAAAATACTAAGTGCTGTAATAACAATAAGGAGGTAAAGTTTTTTCATCATTCATAAATTTGGGGTTAAGAGCCAATGAATTTACATCTAATTAGGAAAATTCTTACAAATAGAATAAATATTCGACGAAGTGTGCGAAACTTTAACACTAACAATAGTTAGTTGATTTTTAGGTTTTCAGCTCAAAATTTTTCGAATACACCAAGGCCAAATAGCGCGAAATCATACTTAACTGGATCTATGTGATCTAATATCCTTAAAGCTCTATCTAGCTCCAATAAAGCTTTGCCGTCGTTTTGTTTACGCTGTAACAGACCTAGTTTGCGGGCTACATTTCCGCTATGTACATCTAACGGACAGGATAGTTGGGCGGGTGAAATTTTTTCCCAGATGCCAAAGTCCACTCCCGTATCATTTGAGCGAACCATCCAACGTAAAAACATATTGATTCTTTTGGCTGCACTATTTTTAAGCGGATCGCTTACATGTTTTTCGGTTCTTGTGAGGTGCGGTAACTGAAAGAATGCCTTTTTGAAAAGATGTATGGTGTTTTGAAGTCTCTCCTCATTTGAATTTGTTGCAAATACATTTTCAAGATTTCCATAAGTAGTATATAAATGCCGAAGTGCCTTTAGAAAATAAACAAGATCGAGATCATTAAAGGTACGGTGTACAAAACCTGTAAATCTTTCTAAATCTTCATCTGTATGCTCCATAACAAACTCATAGGGAGCATGGTCCATTAATTCCATTAAACGCGTGGCATTTTTGATAATACTTTTTCTATTACCCCAAGCAATAGTGGCGGTTAAGAATCCGGATATTTCAATATCCTCTTTTTTATGGAACAGATGTGGAATTTGAATTGGGTCGCTTTCTATAAAGGAAGGACTATTGTAAAGACGTACCTTTTCGTCCAAAAATTCTTTTAATTCTGAAGTCTTTAGGAATTCTTTGTCCATTCTAATTCGCTAAACGATTACGCCGTCTTGCATTACTAGTTTTCTATCTGCCATTTCTGCCAATTCGGTATTATGCGTAACAATCACGAAGGTTTGTCCAAATTCATCCCGAAGCTGAAAAAAGAGATTATGTAAATTTTCTGCACTCTCCGTATCTAAATTTCCACTGGGCTCATCTGCCAATATGATTGACGGATTGTTAATGAGCGCACGGGCTACCGCAACTCGTTGTTGTTCACCGCCCGACAATTCATTAGGCTTGTGATCTTCACGATGGGAAAGACCGAGAAAGGCTAACAGTTCTTTAGCGCGTTTTAGTACGTCTGTTTTTGGAGTTTTCTTGATAAAACCTGGAATGCATACATTTTCTAGTGCTGTGAATTCTGGCAATAATTGATGAAATTGAAAAATAAAACCAAGATGTTCGTTTCTAAACTGAGCAAGAGCCTTACTTTTTAGTTGCGAAATCGATTGTCCATTAAGCATTAGTTCGCCTTGCGAAGCTCGATCTAACGTACCAATTATTTGTAGTAACGTAGTTTTTCCAGCACCTGAAGCTCCTACAATCGAAACAATCTCACCTTTTTTAATTTCTAGATTAACTCCTTTCAGAACATGGAGGTCGTCGTAATATTTATGGATGTTTTGTGCTACAATCATAGGATCAATAAAGTGTGAAAATACAAGATTAGCAACTATTACACAATCTTAAATAGCGCTTTTGCTAAATAAATACTTCACGTTATTGTAGTCTATAAAATATGTGATGCGAAGCGATACGGTATGCTGTGTTGGTTGGTCAAATAGATTCCCCAAACTTTCCCCATATCCCAAAGTAGATTGTTCGTCAAGATTAAAAATCTGATTGCGATAGAGTAAGGATGCTTCGCTACCTGGAGCAAAGCGCCAACGGAAACTTAAATCTAAATTCCAAATATTAAAATTTCTGTTAGGATCGTTTTCTGAAGTATCATATTCGGTGCGCGTGCGTGTGCCATCTTCATTTAATGTCCAGAAAACACCGTCACTATAGTCGGCAGAACTCCACGAATTCCTAAATCGCAAATCGATCGCTTTGAAGGGATCGAAGTTGTAACTAGCGGTAATGTTGTTTTCGATGCTAGTAATATCGCGCTGACCAAAGAAAATATTGGTATCATCATTATCGATCCAACCAAAGGTATTATTTCGTATTGAAAGATCGGTAGACCAGACTAATAACAGTTTATCTGAAAATCGATATCGAGGAGAAAAGTCGGCGAAATATTGAATGATATCTTCGTCAAACGATTGTCGATGACCAACTCCAATATCGTAGGCAAATTTCTTTCGGAAGTCAGAAGACGCCCAAAGACGACCTCCTAAATTTTCGGGAAAGGTTACAAATCGCCCATCCACTCTTGGCTCGAAATAGTCTTCTTGCTTCGAATTATAACCTAGAAACCCACCGAAGGCGAAGCGTTCTGTAGTTACAAAAAACCAATTGGCGTTAATATTGTTCCCTGTCTGTACATCAGGTTTATACAATCTTCTGTGACGGACTGTTAAATTAATTCTATAGGTATTAAAAGTCTTGGTAGGTTGAAAAATTTGATACGAGGCTCCTGCAACAAAATTGTTGAAGTTATTTCTAAAGTTAAGACCGAGATCATTAATATTAAATGTAGTATTCGCAAAGTCATGTCCAAATCGATAGCGGAACTTACCTTTTGTTCTAAAGAAGTCAAATTCAGATAAAAACCCGGTCGTGGTGCCATCGGCGCCAAGCACATTACTTACAACAGCCCTTCCGGAGGTTCTAATCGATTTTCTTTATCGGCCACGTCAAAGACAAGAGCAGAGGTGTTAGCGTCACGAAATGAACCTTCTCTTGTAACATTGGTATTGATAATAGAAATTGAAGAGTTATTATTAAACTGCTGATCTAATGATATAATGTTATAGTTGGTAAACGGCTCAACCAAAACCTCACGTTGCTCACCTGTTTCAGTATTTCTGACAGTTGCATATGTCTTTTCTGTAATTGCGTTTAAGAATCCTACGCCTAATTTATCTTTCGTTCGTCCTGATATTTTGAGAGCGTTCAACAAGTTTACTTTTGATGGAAATTCGCTCACCTCTTCATTTTCTGCCAATTCTCCCACATCGCCCGTTGGAGCATTCCCAATACGTCGTGAGAAGAAAATGCGTCCCTTATTAAAAAGATCGGTTCCTTCAGTAAAAAATTGTCGTTGTTCTTGAAAGGTTTGTTCAAAAGGACCAAGGTTAAGAGAAATATTATCGAAGGCAACTTGTCCAAAATCGGGTATTAATGTAGCGTCTAGCGTAAAGCTATCACTAAGTCCATATTTAAGATCCATTCCAAAGCTAGCATCCGTTTCGGTTTCCCCGTCAAAGCTAGTTACCACACCTTGGGCGAATGGAAAAAGCGTAAGTCGCACTGGAGGATCGATATCGCGTATTCCGCTTATAAGTCCGCTATACTGACTTTCATTTCCAACTGTATTGTCTATAAAATTCCAGGTGTGAGTTTCATTCTTCTTAACCAATCGTCTGTAGAAATTTACACTCCAATCTTGTACATCGACTTCTGGAAAGCGCAAGGCATTATAAGGGATTCTAAATTCGGCATACCAACCTTGTTCATTTTTAGAAACACGTGCTTCGAATACAACATTATAATTAAAATCGAAATTGTTTTGTGTTGCCTGAGCATCTCCAATAGTTCCGGCACTCGTAATAAAAAAATGAGTTTCGTTAATTCCGTCGTTGTATGTATTGAGTGCAATCGCAAAGTGATCTGCTTGAACAAAAACTTCATCGCGTTGTGAAAACTGACTTGCAATTTCATCGGGATTAGGATGTTTCATAAAGGCGGCCACATAAATCGCCTTGTTGTCGTATGCCATTTTTACTTCGGTTTCGTAGTCGGCATCTACCGAAGTTTCATTTCCCGGTTCGTACAAATTAAAATTTGAACTTGCCGGTATGGTTTCCCACATCTTTTCGTCTAAAACACCATCAATTTTTGGTGGCGCTTCGATTCGTACAGCTGTTAAAGTTTTTTTCTCTTGAGCTAGTAAATTTGTTGCACAAACAAAAAGACACAGCACGGTCACGAAGCGTTTTACCATTAGTGAGTGGTTGTTAGTTTAGGACGGTTAGTTTGCAATTCACTCAAAATTGCTAGCGCAAAGCTATTGTTATGAAACTGGGGTGGCTATTAATGAAAAGTTAAAAAAAATGTCAGTATTGTTAACCTATTTGATTATTTGTAAATTTGTTTAAAGTATGAATGAAAAAATTGAACAAGTTGTATTTGCGGGAGGTTGTTTCTGGTGTACAGAAGCAGTTTTTCAGCGTTTAGAAGGAGTAGAAAGTGTGGTTTCAGGATTCACTGGCGGCACGATTAAAAACCCAGCGTATCGAGAAATTTGCACAGGTAGAACGGGACATGCAGAGGGGATATTAATTACCTATAATTCAGCTATTATTAGTATTGAAACGTTACTGGAAGTATTTTTTGCAACACATGACCCTACGACATTAAATAGACAAGGGAATGATGTTGGGACACAATATCGAAGTGAAATTTTCTATACTACTCAGGTACAAAAAGAAGCGTCCATTTTGTTTATACGCCAGTTAATGGAGGCGCGTGTATTTCCGAAGCCAATTGTAACACAAGTTAGCGAACTTGATGTGTTTTATAAAGCCGAAGAAGATCATCAAAATTATTATAACGAAAATAATACGCAGCCGTATTGTACCTTTATCATCGAACCTAAGATTGAGAAAATCAAAAAATATTATTCAGATAAATTAAAAGTTTAATGGGATCTTATACATTTTCAGAAGATTACGAGTCACAAATAACAGAAGAATTAAAATCGCATTATTCACATATACTACAAGGTGTTGGAGAGGATGTTAATCGTGAAGGCATCGTGAAAACGCCAGAGCGTGCAGCAAAGGCCATTCAGTTTTTAACATCCGGCCATAGTCAAGACCCTGCCGCAATTCTTAAAGGCGCGATGTTTGCCGAAGAATATAATGATATGGTGGTGGTGAAGAATATCGAATTGTATTCTCTTTGTGAGCATCATATCCTGCCATTTTTCGGAAAGGCACATATTGCTTATATCCCTAATGGACATATTGTTGGATTGAGTAAAATACCTCGTGTAGTGGATGTCTTTGCTCGTAGACTGCAAGTGCAAGAGCGTCTTACACATGATATATTAGAATGTATCAATGCTACACTTCAACCAAAAGGTGTAGCGGTAGTCATTGAAGCGTCTCACATGTGTATGATGATGCGCGGTGTTCAAAAACAAAATAGTGTGACGACTACATCTGGATTTCGAGGTCAGTTTGAAAGTATTGAGACGCGCAATGAATTTTTAAAACTCATCAGCAACGACCTGTCGTAACTTTGGTATACTTCTTGCGTCTTATGTGTTGATGAATGCACACAACAACACAATGAAAAACAACAAATACAAACTCCTTAGAAACGGAATATTATACGACGCCATAGGTATGGCAACGATGGCAATCCCTGTTGTGGGACCATTCTTAGATATTATCTGGGCGCCATACGCTGCTAAAAAAATGAGTGATATGTATAAAGGTACCGAAGGAAAAATAGCTTCGGCAATCGTTTTTATTGAAGAACTAATGCCTGGGTTGGATTTTATCCCAACTTTTACACTTATGTGGGTGTACTCCTTTGTTTTAAACCCCAAAAAAGAGGAATCTACCACCATTGAAGTTGAAGTAACCGAATAGTTGTTGCTAAAACGTATCGAAATACCCATATTTTAACATCCCGTTTTTCCCGTTATGAAATTGTTAACAGTTTAACGGGATTCTTTTTAAGTTCTTTGAGAAACTAAATATTTCTCAATGAAAATAAACTACACCAAAAAACTGGTTGCTTTTCTTTGTATTGTATGTATATCATTTACAGGAATCGCACAAAAGAAAAAACGACAGTCCAAAAAGGACAAAGCCAAGGCTGCCGCAGCTGCAGCTAAACCAGCTTCCAAAGACAAAAATGCTATTCAGCCTTATGCTAAGGTAATTACGAAGGAAGCTAAAACCGATAACGGACTATTCGATGTCCACAAAGTCAAAGACAAATTTTACTACGAAATCAACGATTCGCTATTCGAAAGAGAAATGCTAATGGTTACGCGTATAGCGAAAACAGCCTCTGGAATAGGATTTGGAGGAGGTAAGCAAAATACGCAAGTACTTCGCTGGCAAAAAAGAGATAAGAAAGTGGTCTTACGAGTAGTTTCTCATCAAGTTGTTGCTGCAGATTCACTACCTGTGAGTGAGGCCGTATCTAACTCAAATTTTGAGCCGGTTCTTTATACCTTCCCAATCAAGGCATTTAGCAAAGATTCAACAAGTACAGTTATTGACGTTACTCCCTTGTTCGAAAAAGATGTAAAAGCGCTTGGGTTTCCTCAAAGAAGACGTAAAGCGTATAAGATTTCGCGTTTAGAAGCGGACAAATCTTTTATTGAATCTGTAAAGAGTTACCCTCTTAATATCGAGGCGAGACATGTAAAGACCTACGCTGCAGGTGAACCACCTTCTAATTCGAGTACTGGGACGATTTCTTTAGAAATGAATAACTCGATGATTTTGTTACCGAAAGAGCCAATGAAAAGACGTCATTTCGATGAGCGTGTTGGATGGTTTGCAAGAGGGCAAACAGATTATGGTTTGGAAGCACAGGAAAGTAAGACGGTTCGTTATTTAGATCGTTGGCGTCTAGAGGTAAAGCAAGAAGATTTACCTAAATTTAATAGGGGAGAACTTGTTGAACCTAAAAAACAGATTGTTTATTATATAGATCGTGCAACTCCCGAAGTGTGGCGTAAATATATTAAACAAGGAATTGAAGACTGGCAGGTAGCATTCGAAGCTGCTGGGTTTAAAAACGCCATTATAGCAAAAGACCCTCCTACACCAGAAGAGGATCCTGAATGGAGTCCAGAGGATGTACGTTATTCTGTAGTACGTTATTTAGCGTCTCCAATTCCTAATGCGAATGGACCTCACGTTAGTGATCCTCGTAGTGGAGAGATTTTAGAAAGTGATATCAACTGGTATCACAATGTTATGACCTTGCTTCGCAATTGGTTTTTCGTGCAAACTGCTGCCATTAACCCAGACGCAAGAGGAGTAGAGTTTAAAGATGAAGTTATGGGGCGTCTAATTCGGTTTGTTTCTGCACACGAAGTTGGACACACCTTAGGATTACCGCACAATATGGGAAGTAGTGTTGCCTATCCTGTAGATTCATTGCGTTCGGCAGCTTTCACTAAGAAATATGGAACGGCGCCATCTATTATGGATTATGCACGTTTTAATTATGTGGCACAACCAGGAGACGAAGGTGTTGCTTTAATGCCTAATATAGGTATTTACGATAAGCATGCTATTAACTGGGGATATCGACCTATTCCTTCTGCGAAAACAGCAGAAGACGAAAAACAAACATTAGATCGATGGATTTTGGATCATGCTAATGATCCTAAGTATCGTTTTGGTCGTCAACAATTCGGTGTGATTGATCCAAGTTCGCAAACAGAAGATTTAGGAGACGATGCTGTAAAAGCGAGTGATTATGGAATTGCTAATTTGAAGCGAATCGTACCTAACTTAATCGAATGGACTGCAGAAGATGGTAAGAATTATGATGATCTTGAAACGATGTATGGTCAGGTGTTAGGGCAATATAGACGCTATATGGGTCATGTTTCTTCGAATATTGGTGGTGTCTATGAATATTACAAAACCTATGATCAGGACGGAGCGGTGTATACGCATGTATCGAAAGAACATCAAAAGAAGTGCATGGATTTCATCCAAGATGAATTATTTACGACGCCATCATGGTTAATCGATCAAGAGATTTTTAATAAAACTGAAGCCGCTGGCGCTGTAGAGAGAATTCGCGGTACACAGGTACGTACACTCAATGGTATGCTGGACTTTGGTCGTATGGCTAGAATGATTGAAAATGAAACGCTTAATGGTGCTGAAGCTTATTCGCTATTAAGCATGATGAGTGATTTACGCAAAGGAATCTGGAGTGAATTAGGTGGAGGTAGAACTATAGACACCTATCGCAGGAATCTACAACGAGCGTATATTGATCGTATGGAGTTCTTAATGACTAAAAGTCAACCTAGACTATCAGGCGCGTTTGCTCGTTTTTCGTCACGTACTAATGTAAATGTGAGTCAGAGTGATATTAGACCCATTGTAAGAGCCGAACTAAAAACATTGCGAAGAAGTATCAATAGTGCTATCGCAAGAACAAGTGATCGTATGTCTCGCTATCATTTAGAAGATGCAAGAGAACGAATTGACTTAATTTTAGACCCAAAGTAGGAAGTTTATTTCAAACTTTTTAAGAACGCTGTTACTCAAGGTAACAGCGTTTTTTTATTTCTTTTTGTTCGCCTAGAAATTTTTTCAAATTCTTTCGACTGAGTATTTAGAAAAAAAATTACTCATCCTAAAAGAAAAGAAATGAAAAAAATTACCCTAACGCTAATTTTAGTCTTATTCGCTCAATTAGCGATTGCACAATGTGATGCACCTGTATCTGATTTTGGAAACAACGCCGTTATTCCAATGTATAATATAACCGGATCGGTCGACCTAACGCTCAATGACGATAACACCGTCACCTTAGAGCTTGGAGCCAATTTTATGACAGCCGCTGGCCCTGATATTAGAGCTTTTCTGGTAAAAAGTAACGGATTGTCTGATGCTCAATTAGCCAATACACAAATAGGCAATCTGGAAAACTTACAATTTGGTTTGGTTGGTAGTGATACAGTCAATCAAAACGGAGCTAAAACATTTACTATTGTTATCCCAGACGGTGAGACGATTGAGGAATTTGACAAGGTCTTCTTTTACTGTCTGCAATTTGATCAATTTTGGGATTTCGGAACATTTGAGTCATTTTCTAATGCCAATTGCGATTTATTAAGTTTAGATGCTGCTACTTTATCGACGCTTACTGTTTGGCCTAATCCAACAAGCGAACGTGTGCAAGTTTCGGCGGCAACAAATGAACCTATTCGTATTAATGTTTATTCTTCCGAAGGCCTTTTAGTTCAATCATTAACGACCTCAAGACAAAATGAGTCTATAGACGTTTCTCGATTAGCTACTGGGCTTTATTTTGTGGAGATGATCATTACTAGCGGAGGAACTAAAACTGAGCGGCTATTGGTACGCTAATACTTTATGTATTAAAAAAGCCGTTACTTTACGCAACGGCCTTCTTCGCAAACAAAGTTTTCTGCCCAAACACTAACTAAATGAGGCAGAAATGTTGGCTCTCTTGCGTTCATTCAAGATCACCAGCATTGAGATTAGTGGAGTTGTCAATTACTTTAAAAGGAGTAATGACAGCTCCACTTTGTTTTTAAGATTTAAAAATTATGCGAAATTCAAAATTGCCTTATTGCACAGTTACATCGAATGTAGCCGAAATATCTGTTTCCCCACCAGCATCTGAAGGAGTTCCATCATTTGGCTTTTTAGGCTCGTGACGTAAAATAAAAGTCAAAGTCCCTGTACTTGCAGTGTTTGCAGTTACTGAGAATTGAACACCAAGAGGATTTCCATCGCCATCCATATCCGAGTATGCGGTAGTCACATCTAAGTTACCACCAGCCACAAAGAAAAATTGGTGCTCGTCGTCTTCTTCGATTACCTCAAGCGTTATGTTTTCGGCAGGATCTTCCGACTCATTTAGAACGACAATAGTTCCGTTATAAGTTGTCCCCGCCGTTAGATTACCGGATACTGTAATTACAGGATCATTTGGACCATCTCCATCTAAATCCCTAGAGACAAATACCACTGGAGTACCACCACCATCTGGTGACATTGTTGCGGTTAAAGTCGTAATTAGTTCCTCTTCATTTACTGGATCTGGAGTACCGTCATCGTCATCGGAACAAGATACAGTCACTAAGGAAACAGCCAGTAATGCAAATAAATATTTTATAGTTTTCATAATAATAAGTTTTAGTAATTAATTTTAAGGTTAAAAGAAATATTTCTTCCTAGATCATCGGCGTAATAGCGGAGTCTGTTTAGATAATCTCTGTACGTTGTATTAAATAAATTGTTTACATCAATCCCAAGGCGTAGTTCGGATTTGGAATTGAGATTAAATGTAAAATCTGAGTGTAAGTTAATTAAGTGATACGCATCAGGAGGTGTACTTACATCCACCTCTGTTGTTGTTTGAGTTGTTGGAATAAACACCTCAAAATTAGTATCCGGAAATTCATTTTGTCTAAAGACATACTGACTTTGCAATCCAAATGAAGCATCATAAAACGCAGGTACTTTAAAAATAACTTCGTTTACGGTGTTCGCAGGTGGGATATTGATTAGCGGTAAATCCAACGTTTCATCTTGTCCTTTCACCAAAGAAAATTGATGTCTAAAGAGCAATCGATCTGTTAAATTACTTTCAAAATCAAAATCGATTCCTAACAATCGAGCTTGCGTTTGCCTGTATTCCCATACTTGAAAATTTCCTCGAATAGTTTGTTGAACTCCCGTAGGTTCTATTAACAAAAAGTCACTAATAAAATTCACATACGGATTTAATGTAAATGACCAGTTGTCACCTTTACGTTGAAATGTAACAGCTATTTTTTTAGCGATCTCCGAATCAAAACTTAAGTCCCCCAATTCTATTCTCGAGGCACTTTGATGGAGTCCTTCACTGTATAATTCGGATGGGTTAGGAGCTCTTGAAGCCAGAGAAAAATTCACAAACAGGTTATATGTGTTGGATATTCGGTACAAAGCACCAAGAGTTCCTGAGAAATTACTGAAATCGGGTTGTGGATTTGTTAGGATTTGATCGCCAAAATCTTCTACCACCAGTTCCGGAAATAATTGATCGTAATTTCTGGACTCCCAGAAAGACGTTCTATAAAACTTAAAAACGTCTAACTTGGTATAATCCCAACGAAGACCACCTTCAATGAGTATCTTTTCGCTAAGATCATATTCGGCAAGACCAAATAGACCTACATGGTAAGATTCATAATCAGGGATTAATCTTCTAATTCCAGTATTGGGATTCGCCACATTTTCTTGATACCCAAACAAAGAACCTGTTTTAAACGAAACATCTTCACCCATCTTTCCCTCCAAGTTAAGCGCCAGGTTATGACTAGTTAACTTTAGATCTACGGATGGCTTTTCAGCATCATTACCTCTACGTATATCAAACTCAAAACGGTTGTTCTGTTGAAAATCATATTGCAAACTAATTTTTCCGAGATTTTCAAATTTCTTGAAAAAAGAAAGGCGGGCTAAATGATGATTAACATCTTGTTTTGGCTCGTTAATGTCATGAGTGAAATCACGAATAATTAATGGACGATCGCTACCAATTGCTGCTACTTGATCCTCGGCTCCACCTAAGTGCGATGCTCTAAGTATACCGATTTCATTTTTGAAATAGGAATAATAGGCTTCAGCACCTTGCGTTATACCATTGAATCCTATACGTGCAGAGAGTGCCCGTTCGAATGTACCTGTATTGCTAAGCACGTAATCTGGACTCTCAAAGTCTCCAAACCTCTTTATAGTTCCTTGAATGGATCCGAACCATCCATTTGCGTAACTTTTGGTTAGGGTAGAGGTTAAGGCTCCACCACGTCCATTAGAGGCTCCTGCTAGTATTGTCTTGCCAAAAAGTGTATCAGTTATAGCAATTTTTGGAGTTTCGGAAATAACAACACCACCTACAGCATCTCCAGCATATTGCAAAGCTGAAGCTCCTTTTATCACTGTTATTTGGCCAGCAGTATTTAGATCAATATTGGGTGCATGTTCTGCTCCCCATTCTTGATCTTGCATAATAACACCGTTGTTGATAATCTTCACTCTACTACTGTGCAATCCATTAATTACGGGTTTTACAACCGTATTTCCTGTATTTAATGAGGAAACACCACTTAAGCTGTTGAGAACATCGCCAAGAGAATTACTTATGTTATTCTCAATTTGCTGTTGATCGATTCTATTTTCAAAAAGCGTCTCAGATTTAGTGGTATAAGTACTTCCCGTTATCGTAATTTGATTAAGTTCCTCCAAATGGTGTTCTAATCTCAACGTTTTAGTTGTATTCCCACTGATCCTAACAGTGAAGGACTTAGTAGAACACTCGGGATGCGATACCTGTAAATTGTAGGTTTGATCACATAGATCTTTAACTACAAACGATCCATCTAAATCACTCAGTACGGCAGTTTCTGGACCAGCCACTATAATAGTAGCTCCAGATAAGGGAGAGCCATCATGGAGGTCAATTATTTTCCCGTAAAGGATAGATTCACAGTTTTGCCCATACACATAGGTGCTAACGAGCATTACCATTAAAATAAAGGGTAAACGCATTCATTCTGATTATAAAAATTGAAATTAATTGAGGAAATCAGACTATGCTAGGGGAGCCACGCAGTAAATAGGAGGCTAATTCAACACCTCTTTTTTGAGAAGTGCTAGTAAAAGGTAGTTCTTTATAATACTGGATAGTAACACCCGAAAATGATGTGGAAGGTGTAAAGTGATACACCGAAATTTTGAAATCACATAATGAACAATCGAGTTCTTTTTCGTGAAGATGTGTTGATACTTCAGAGCAAGCAACATGTTCGTGTTTTTCAAAGACATGAGAAAACTCTACAGCAGTAGGCAAAAGGACGAGGCATGCCAAGGCAATCGATCCAACTACAAATGCTATATTCTTTATTGTTTTCATTTATCTTTTAGCAAAAAACCCAATCTCATGGACCGGAGCATTTTTTTTTCAAAGTTCCAAAAAAAACTGTATTCTCCAAAGAGCCAACCAAAAAATACCAATAAAACTTGATAAATTGGGAAAATGGCAAGTATTCTTACGGGCCAGTATATCCATCCATTGGTAGTTTCTCGATATAAACCAATAAGCTCCATGAATGGTCCTGCAAACTTTGCAGCCGTACTACCAGTAATGGCAAAAACGACAAAAATTACGGCAAGTTGCGTGTTCGAATGAATATTCCAACGTTGTTTTAGTTTTTTCACTTTAGCTTTTGGTTGTAGGTTCGTTGAAAAAAGATAAAGTAATTGTAGAGGAGGTAGTTTACCTCTTTACCGTAATCTACATTGTATTCGTAATTGATCTGAATAGGGTATAATTCAGCGTTAAATCCCGATGGATTTAAAACTCTACGATTATATTCAGCAACAAAAAAGGTGTTTTGATTCTCCAGAAAGTTTAAACTGTAGTAATCTTCAGGGAACTGTGTTACCAACCAGCTATTAAACCCCGGTTCTATGATAATGATTTCATATTCTAAACTATCATTAGCGATTCGAAGTGTATCATTAACCACAGGGCCATCTGCAAAACCGTCTTTTTTTGTCGCCGATTTCGAGCTATCGCAGCTAGCTACACCAAGAATTATTGCAAAAACGAGAATAAAATATCTCATAGCGTAAATTTTTGTTAAAAATACGAAAACCTATTCTGAGTTCGACTTGTTTAACGCTGTTTAACAAAAAGTGCCGTAAATATTGGTTTACAGCACTTTTAAAATCATATTTGTTACTACTATCTTCCGCCAAACAGTCCTCCTAGTAGTCCTCCAAGACCACCCTTCTTCTTACTTCCACCACCAAGCACCATTCCAGCTACATCATCGATAATACTTCCATCATTATCGCCGTCCAATAAAGACTCGATAAGACTCTGTTGCTTCTGTTGCTGTTGTCCAGCACCGCCCATGAGTCCGCCCAATAATCCTGATAAGGCATCTGGTGATTGCACGTTTTGCTGACGTTGTTGTTTTCCTAAGAAACCAAGAAGTATAGGCGCTGCAACTTGCAATATTTGCATAACTGAGCTTGTGTCCATTCCTGATTTTTGAGATAAGGCATTGGCTACATTTCCTTGTGAACCACCTAGTACGTGTCCTAAGATACCAGCACCGTCTTGCTTTACACTATCATCAACACCACCGCCAAAAAGGCCACCTAAGTTATCTAAAATACTACCGTCGTGTTTTCCATTTAATGCGCCTAAAAGTCCTGCTGCACCATCTGCCGAAGAGGCATTACGCTTCATTGCTCCCATCAAAATTGGAAGTCCCATCTGCAATACCGAAGCTGTTTTGTCTGCAGGCTGATGTGTTTCATTACTTACTCCACTAATAAGCTGCTTTCCCAAATCACTGTTCAATAAATCTAATAATCCTGACATTATATTACGTTTTTAGTTAGAGGGTTAATATACTAAAAATGGAGGAGCTTTTATTTAAGGAGCGTAATTATTTGATCTGCTAATTCCAGTCCAATACGATCTTGCGCTTCTTGAGTTGCGGCACCAATATGCGGACTTAATGATACTTTGCCGTTCATAAGTACTTTGATGGCAGGAGTTGGTTCATTTTCAAAAACATCTAAAGCAGCAAAAGATAGTTTGTTTTCGTCTAACGCATCTATTAACGCTACTTCATCAATAACACCACCTCTCGCGGCATTTACAATTCCAGCCCCCGTTTTCATCTGATCTAATTGTGATTTGCCTATAACATATTCCTTTTGAGCAGGCACATGTAAGGTGATAAAATCACTTGATCTTAATAATTCGGACATTGGACAGGTGTTAATTTTGAAATTCGCTGCCTGACCATCAAAGAAATCCAATTCA
>Ga0316208_1000253_pt1 | contig 74156 bp, 84 predicted proteins | sample 3monopyrite_MG_FD_204944 | JGI IMG/M metagenome (GOLD analysis project Ga0316208, IMG submission 204944) | Microbial mat bacterial communities from mineral coupon in-situ incubated in ocean water Damariscotta River, Maine, United States -... | ecosystem: Environmental > Aquatic > Marine >... | reverse complement strand
ACGGGGTATGGATACCCAATAGCAGGCTGTAATGGTCTTCTACTTCCATGATAAGCTAATCCATACTGACGAGTTAATGAAGCACGTTATTTTACGGTAATTTCACATAGATCTACGAAGAACCTAAAATACTTTCTCATACAAACCCTGTACTTGGTAAATTTCATCGTAGTCGCGAAACCGGATTTCACGTTACCCTCCTGATCCTTGAAGGTAGAAATAGGCTTCGTCTTGGTTAAGATCGGATGATTCGGGTTTTGGGAATTGTATTCTATGTCTTTTTAACATGATTCTCCTGTTTTAGCTTGGTGTGAATTGGCCTAACAGTTGGGTGAACAAAACTTCATGTCTCGTTATCTCTTTTTAGGCTTATTGTTGTTTAAATACAAAACTGAAGGTTACAGGTACTGCCGTGCTTATTGATGGCAGATTTGCAACCTCACGCAATTTTCCAACTCCTCCCAATAATTTGTATTGGTCTGCGTTTACAATAACTGGCTTCACCGATGCCGCTAGAATTCTGTTCTTTGACAGTTTCACAACTCGCACATCTGCAACAACTTCATTTGAAACCCCGTGCAAGGATAAATTGACACTAATCGAATCCACATACGTTTCACCAACATTAATTTCAGAGAGTGCCTTAAGGTCTAAAACACCACTAATATTTGCTTTTGCAAATGAGGCCACCTCAAAAAGCATATTTTTCATTCGTTCATTCCGAATCGGTATATTTGTCTCTACACTTGCCAAATCAATTTCCACTGATACATTTCCATCACTTTCTATCGAACCACTGAGGGTTTTAAAGCCATTAACTTCTCCCACTTTAGATTTCTTTATTGAAATATAATTGAGTATTGATTCATCATTAACCAGCTCCCATTGAGCTACAGCATTTGAAGATAGAATTATCGATGCAAATATAAATAAGTATATTTTTAACATTTTTGTTTCCCTGTGATCTTAAATTACTCCCAGACTATGGACTGATCTGCCTAGCCCAACAGCTGGATAAACGAGACCCCATGTCTCGATATTCTTTTGTAATCGGCTGCTACTTTAACACTATCTTTCACCAATAATCAGTCGGTTACTATCTTGTGCCACGTTACTCCTTACGGATAAACATGACACGCAGAATATTCCTAATTTTGAAGGAGTTAACCTTATGGGGTCACGACAAACCAACAGCCAGCCGACGTGAACGCCATCGCGTTTCTTTATCGTGAGGCGCAAATTAAGGAGATGCCCTGCCTGGACAAGCTCCAGCGAGTTAAACGTAAACAAAATGTACCCGTGGTAATGTCGGTTACTGAAATCAGCACCGCTTTTGAGCGGAATCGAGGTATGACACGCTTAATGGAAAATTTGATCTATGGGGTGGGGATGCGAATCAGTGAGTGCATCACATTACGCGGTCCCATCAACGGCCATAAGCCCATAGCAAGAAACTGGACAGATGGCCCGCTGGCATGGCTCACCATCTACGTTAAGACGCGCGTTCCAACAAGCCGTGAAACAGGCCAAGATACACAAGCATGTCGGTATCCATGCCCTTCGCCATAGCTTTGTCAGCCAGCTGTTAGACGCCAGGACGGATATACGAACCATCCAGAGTTTACTCGGTCACGGGAATTTAGAAATACCCACTTCAAACCTGACTACAACAAGGTGAGCAGCCCACTTGATCGTATGCTGAAGAACGAACAATCATTTTCAGACATTGGCCATCCCTAGATGAAGTGGCCATTACCTGCTTTTATGCATCTCTTTATTTGAAAACAGTACTCTATAAGCTGACTCAAAAGATCTTCAGAGAAAATGGGAATAGGCCGCCCTGGGGCACAACTCGGTCAATACTGATCTAATACTGTAAAGCAACCCTGTTAATCTTCGTCTTTGCTGCCATTTTTCTCCTGTTTGGCCAACAACCACACAAAGGTAGCAATTAGTGAGGTGAGCATAACAAGTTCGGCAATCACGAGATATTTCATAGTCTGTTCCTAGGTATCTATTTATCTATTAATACTAAAAAGGTGGCTGCTGATCTTGATCCAATTATTGTCATTCAAGGCAACATGGATCAATCAAAGCGGTAGTGTTTTTTCACGGCCATATGAATCTCCCAGGTACACGACATTCCCGCCGGAAAGGTAACGCGGTCACCCTTGCCCATCGACACGGGTTCACCGCCATCAGGCGTCACCACCACATCACCTTCAAGAAAATAACAGGTCTCATTGGCGTCATAGGTCCAGGGAAAAATTGAGGTTTCCTTTTCCCAAATTGGCCAGGCGAACATGCCATCAGCCTCAATAATTTCGCGGGCAATCTGGCGTTCTATTTTTATTTGTTTCATTTCCGTGCCTCTTAATCTTCGTGGTAGGTGTAACCTTTCAAACCTGCACGCAGTTCATCAAGGTAAAGCGCTTTATCCTGCCCCGGTATTTCCGATGCGTTTAATTTCGTTTCATAGGATGCCAACAGTCCATCAGCATCAAAATGGACATAGGCCAGCAACTCATCAACGGCATCACCATATTCCGGACTCACCATTTGATAGCCATCTTTGGTTAACTCCACATCCACCGAATCAGTATCACCAAACAGGTTATGCATGTCGCCCAGGGTTTCCTGATAGGCACCCACCAACATCATACCTAATAGATACGGCTTGTTGCTGGAATACTGATGCAATGGCAGACTGGCTTCCAGTCCCTCATTATCGACATAGTGATCAATGCGACCGTCCGAATCACAGGTAAGATCTTGAATCACCACGCGTCGGGTAGGTTCTTCATTCAACCTATGCAGGGGCATGATGGGAAACACCTGATCGATAGCCCATACATCGGGCAGCGACTGAAACAAAGAAAAATTACAGAAATATTTGTCGGCCTGCTTTTCATTCAACTCATCCAACAACTCACGCTGGGCACGGATAGCAGGATTAAGTCGCGCCTTGACCCTGACAGAGACCACATAATAAAGCTGCTCGGCACGGGCACGTTGTTCCAAGCTCATTGCGCCTTGGATGTACATATCCTGGGCCTGCTGCAGCCAGTGCACCGCATCATGGTAGACCTCTAACGGCGAACCAATCTCCGACTGACTCATCACATTCCACAAATAATGGATTACCTTCGGGTCATCAGAATTATTCAGCGCATCGACATCCACCGGAAGCTCTATGACGTCACTATCAATCACATTGGTTATCAACACGGCATGATGGGCGGTCAGGGCACGACCAGACTCCGAGATGATCATCGGCTGCGGCAGATCCTTTTCCTCACAGACAAGTTTCAACGCATGGACAACGTTGTTGGCATACTCCTGAACGCTGTAATTCATAGAACAGTAGCTGCGTGAACGCGTACCTTCATAATCAACACCCAGGCCACCGCCCACATCGACGTACTCTAGGGCCACGTTCAAGCCATACAGCTCGGCGTAATAACGCGCTACCTCACGCATACCGCCCTGGATGTCTCGAATGTTGGCAATCTGCGAACCTAGATGGCAATGCAACAACTGCAGGGTTTCCACTTTGTCTGCCTGACGCAGTTGGCCAACCAACGCCAAGACCTGACTCGAGGTCAGGCCAAATTTAGACTTTTCACCACCGGTATTTTGCCATTTACCCGCACCGATAGAAGCCAATCGCACTCGTACGCCAAGCATAGGCTCAATGCCAAGCTTAGCTGACTCATCCAGCACCAGCTGCACCTCAGAAGGCTTTTCTATGACGATAAAGACCTTATGCCCGAGCCGCTGACCAATCAAGGCCAGACGAATATATTCTCTATCCTTATAGCCATTACAGACAATCACACCACCCGGGCTAGACAGTGCCAGCACCGCCATCAACTCAGGCTTGCTGCCCGCCTCCAGACCGATGCGTCCGCCACCATTCTGACAAATATGCTCGACCACGGTGCGCTGTTGATTGACCTTAATGGGGTAAACCGCGGTATAACCACCCGCATAATTGTCCGCCTCCATGGCCAGATCAAAGGCATTGCATAAGGCCGTCACCCGATCACGCAGGATGTCAGTAAAGCGCAGCAACACTGGCAAAGATAACTTTTGCTCGGCCAGACGTTGACTCAGCGCATAGACATCAATGCCCGGCTTGCTGTTATCCCGATCAGGATAGACCACCAAATGGCCCTGCTGATTGATATCAAAATAGCCGCCACCCCAATGAGCCACATTGTAAGTGCTACGTGCCCGATCCAGATTCCAGTTCATTATTACCTCTACAGACCCAGTCGGGTTGATATACAATTGGGCGATATTATAAGTCTCATATCGCCGTAAATGGCACTGTTTTAACCGTTAGGGGATTACTAATGACACTGGACAAAAACTGGTTCAGCGAACAACACGCCGGCGCAGGCTCTGCATTTTCTCTCAAGATCAAAGAGAAGCTGCACGAAGAACAAACCCCGTTTCAGCATATCGAAATCTACGATACCGAAGAATTCGGCAAGCTAATGGTCATCGACGGCTGCTACATGATCACAGGCCGCGACAACTTTCTCTACCACGAGATGATGACCCACCCGGCCCTGTTCACCCATCCCGACCCGAAAAAGGTCTTGATCATCGGTGGCGGTGACTGCGGCACCCTGCGTGAAGCACTCAAACACCGTGACGTAGAACAGGCCTGGCAGGTCGACATTGATGAAGCCGTGACCCGCCTGTCGGAAAAATATTTCCCTGAACTGTGCATTTCCAACGGTGACGGCCGCGCCGAACTGCTGTTTGAAGATGGCATTAAATGGATACAAGAATCAGAACCCGGCAGCGTCGACATCATCATCATCGACAGCACCGACCCGGTTGGCCCAGCCGAGGGGCTGTTTAGCGAGGCCTTTTACAGAGACTGTTTCCACGCCCTGGATTCAGACGGCATTCTGGTGCAACAGAGTGAATCCCCCTTATATCACCTCGACCTGCTCAAAAGCATGCATAAGGCTATGCGCGACGCAGGTTTTGAGGCAACCAAGACCCACCACTTCCCACAGCCCAGCTACCCTAGTGGCTGGTGGAGCGCCACCATGGCCAGCAAGGAAACCACCGGTCTAAATGGGTTTCGTGAAGACGATGTGCGCAACAAGACCTTCAAAACCCGCTATTACAATGCTGACATGCACAGAGCGGCGCTGGCACAGCCGGAGTTTTGTAAAGACGCCGGGCTCGGTTAAAACCAAGCCCAGGCAACAAAAAGGCCGCGCCTGACATGTCCAGGCGCGGCCTTTTTTATTCTTATGTCAAGCGACAAGCCCTATGAGGACTCAGCACTCCTTTTCTCACGCTTAGCCAAAAAGATGGCAAAAATTACCGGCAACACCACCACAATAACGATTGCCGCAATTGCCAACGTGCCATTAGGGGTTTCCGCCTTGGCTATTGCTATCACTACGCCAATCATTACCAAGGTAGCAATGGTGTAACCAACAAACCGAATCAGTTCTTTCATGTTAAAAATCCTGCCTTTGACATCAAATATAAGAGCGATTGTACATGATCTTTACAACCCTGGAACTATATAAACTTGCAGTCTCAGCGACCTCGACCAGCATTTCTCATCCATCTTGACGCACTGATATGCTAGCATCTACCCCCTTGGCGAGGCTTGTTAGTGCAACTTGCCCTCCCTTAGATGGTCATACCAACGTACTCATTCATGATAATGACCTATTGTCGCTAACAAAAACCAGATAAGGATGATTTGCTTCAATGTCCATAGAAATCAGAAAAGGCACGGTTGCCGCCATTACCCAAGCAGAAAGGAAAAATATCAACATCTGCCGTGTCGACGATCATGACATCGAATTAAACCGTGACCTGGCAGACAAGGTAAACGTTGGCGATGATATTGCCATCGCCGGCAATACCAACGAGCAGGGCATGAAAGCCTTGGCCGTCAACAACCTGAGCAAGAAAAAAATCTCTTCAATTGATCCTACCAATATCGTTTTGACACTAGGCCTTGCTGGCTTCGTCAGTCTTCTATTTTTTATCCTCGGCGCACAGAATTTTTCTGCTGGCATCATGTCACTGACTGTGCTGAATCTAGCCGTATCCCTGGCAGGCCTAACAGCAGTATCTATCACTATTATCCATTTGCTACGCCTTCGACAGGCATTGGCCAAGTGCAAGTACCTCTAACTGTTTAACCAGCAGTCGCATAAAAAAGCGGCCCCTATTCAAGGGCTCGCTTTTTTGCCACCACTGGAAAACTATAGGTTTTTTACCAACCCCAGAACCTGCTCGGCATGACCTTCGGCACTGACAGCATAGAGCGCCTCAGCTATCTGACCTTGCTTATTGATGATAAAGCTTGAGCGGACAATGCCCATTTTCTTGACACCGTTCTTTTCCTTTTCCTGCCACACGCCGTAACGCTCACACAGCTCGCCAGAAATATCCGCCAGCAAGTCCATTTTCAGGCCATATTTTTCAATAAAGGCCTGATGGCTTTGACAAGAGTCTTTACTGACACCAATGACCACGGTATCAAGCGCGGCAAACTCACCTACAAAACTGGTGAACTGATTCGCCTCAATGGTGCATCCGGGGGTGTCGTCTTTGGGATAAAAATACAGAACTACATTTTGCCTGTCTCTATAATCCGACAGGTTTATGGTTTTATTGTCCTGATTTGCTGAACTGAAATCCGGTGCGACTTGATTCTTCTGCAACATTTGCATTTCCTATCATTATGTTTCAAGCAAAACTTGTAGCCCTGACCATAGTTCATAGCCTGCCTGCCCTCAAGCTTTTGTTCAACACAAAAAAAACCCGGGCAGGAAATTTGCCCGGGCACAAACATCAGTTTAGAAGGAGGTTGGTGTTATTTTCCTGAAGTGAACTCAGGGTAAGCTTCCAAACCACACTCTGCCAGATCAACGCCGCTGTACTCGTCTTCTTCGCTGACACGGACGCCCATAATGGCTTTCAGCGCCAGCCAGACGATCAGGCTGGCCACGAAGACCCAGGCAAAAATAGTAGCCGCTCCAGCCAACTGCCCCACGATGGTAGCATTTGGTCCCAGCGCGACAGCCAACAGCCCCCAGATACCAACCACACCGTGAACCGAGATGGCACCGACAGGATCATCGATCTTGACCTTGTCCAAAGCAATAATAGAGAACACCACCAGCACACCACCGACAACACCAATGAAGGTCGCCGCTAATGGTGACGGCCAGTCAGGTCCAGCAGTAATCGCCACCAAACCAGCTAGTGCACCATTACAAGCCATGGTCAGGTCAGCCTTACCGAACATCAGACGAGCCGTAATCAGGGCCGCAATCACACCACCAGCAGCGGCAGCGTTGGTGTTGAGAAAGACCATGGCAACTGCGTTAGCGTTGGTAATGTCGCCCAGCTTCAGTACAGAGCCACCGTTGAAACCAAACCAGCCCATCCACAGGATGAAGGTACCCAGAGCCACCAGCGGCATGTTGGCACCAGGAATGGCATTGATTTCGCCATTTTTACCATATTTGCCTTTACGTGCACCCAGCACCAAAACACCTGCCAGGGCAGCCGCAGCGCCGGCCATGTGAACGATACCTGAACCCGCAAAGTCAGAAAAGCCTAAATCACCCAGGTTATAAAGACCAAAGACATCGTTGCCACCCCAGGTCCATGAACCTTCCATGGGGTAAATCACCGCAGTCATCACCACAGCAAAAGCCAAAAACGCCCACAGCTTCATGCGCTCAGCCACGGCACCAGAGACAATAGACATAGCGGTGGCAACAAACACTACCTGGAAGAAGAAATCGGACGCACCGGAATAAACAGCCCCACCATCAAAACCTTCTTCGGCAGACTTGGCCAAGGCATCGGCTACCAATGATTCACCACCGGCAATGCCAGACAAGAACCAACCACCACCGTACATAATTTCATAACCACTGATCATGAACATGATACAGGCAATGGCATAGAGCGCGATATTCTTGGTCAGAATTTCGGTAGTGTTTTTAGAGCGGACCAGGCCCGCCTCAAGCATCGAAAAGCCCGCTGCCATCCACATCACCAACGCACCCATTACCAGAAAGTAAAAGGTATCGATGGCATACTGCAGTTGAAATATATTATTTTCCATTGTTTAAACCTCCGATAAACTTAAAGGGCTTCTGCGCCGGACTCGCCGGTACGAATACGAATCACCTGTTCTAGACTGGTGACGAAGATCTTGCCGTCACCGATCTTGCCGGTATTGGCAGCCTTAGTGATCGCCTCAATCACCTGATCAAGCAGATCTGCCGCAATGGCAATATCAATCTTCACCTTAGGTAGAAAATCGACGACATACTCGGCGCCACGATAAAGCTCGGTATGTCCTTTTTGACGGCCAAAGCCCTTGACCTCGGTCACGGTGATGCCCTGCACCCCGATGTCCGAGAGCGCCTCGCGGACATCGTCCAGCTTAAAAGGCTTGATAATTGCTGTTACCAGTTTCATTGCACTCTCCTTAATTGAAATAACATCACGGGGTGATACCCCAAACACCTGTACTTTTTATGCAGCTGTAACAGGCATACAGCATTAGCCATGCCAATCTTTTATTTAATTATTTTTCAATCACTTAACTCCAAACCATGATTGAGGCAACATATCTGCGCACCATCTCGAACACCTACCGAGGGACTGCCGCACCAGTATGGTGCGATTTTATAGGACGTGTAGTCAGTGGCTAAATTGGCGTAAACTTGGCCTACCATGACAAAAGGAAAAACCATGTTTGAACCAAAAGCACTTGATGACCTAGCCAGAAAACTGGCCGATGCTGTACCCTCCGGTGTACGTGAACTGCAACAGGACTTGGAAAAAAACCTTCATGCCACCCTTCAGTCTGCATTTAGCAAACTGGATTTAGTGACACGGGAAGAGTTTGAGGTACAAAGCACGCTACTGGCCCGCACTCGCGCCAAACTAGATGCGCTAGAGGCACAGATCGCCGTACTAGAACAAAATCAACCCAACGTAGTGAACAAATAAAACCGATTGCCAGCCACATCCAGGCTGGCAATAATCAATCGATAAGCGGACACAGACAGACAAGGGGGTCTAATGTCACTCGCTGTTGTTTATAGCCGTGCCGGCACGGGGATAGATGCACCACTGGTAACGGTTGAAGTCCACCTGGCCAACGGTCTGCCCAGTCTGTCCATCGTCGGCTTACCCGAGGCAGCGGTGAAAGAGAGCAAGGACCGGGTTCGCGGTGCGCTCCTAAATAGCCAATTCGATTTTCCCGCCCGCCGCATCACCATCAACCTAGCACCAGCCGATCTACCCAAGGAGGGCGGCCGTTTTGATCTGCCCATCGCTCTGGGCATCCTCGCCGCCTCTGGTCAAATTCCCAAAGACAAATTAGACAATTACGAACTCGTTGGTGAGCTGGCCCTGAGTGGTGAACTACGTGGCATCCGTGGTGTGTTGCCGGTAGCAGCGCAATGCCGCAACGCCAAACGAGCGCTGATAATGCCCGAAGAAAACGGTAACGAGGCCACCCTGGCCGGCGATGTCACCATCCTCGCCACCGATCATTTGTTAAAGGTCTGCGCCCACCTAAATGGCACGACAAAGCTACAACCGCGGCCGCCGATGGCCATACCACCGCTGCCTGACAGCATTGCTGATATCAGTGATGTGCGCGGCCAGCATCATGCCAAACGAGCCCTGGAAGTCGCTGCCGCCGGCGGACATTCGCTGCTGATGGCAGGCCAACCCGGCACCGGCAAGACCATGCTCGCCAGCCGCCTGCCTGGCATCCTGCCGAGCATGACCGAGGCAGAGGCGCTGGAAACGGCGGCGATACAGTCCATCAGCCATGGAGGCTTTGAAACACGCAACTGGAAGCAGCGGCCGTTTCGTTCACCACATCACACCGCCTCGGGCGTGGCCCTAGTGGGTGGCGGCAGCAGCCCACGTCCAGGTGAAATTTCACTGGCGCACAACGGCGTGATGTTTCTCGATGAGCTACCGGAATATGATCGCCGGGTTTTAGAGGTGCTGCGCGAACCGCTGGAATCCGGCAAGGTGACCATTTCCCGAGCTGCCCGCCAGGCAGAGTTCCCAGCCCGATTTCAATTGATCGCGGCAATGAACCCTTGCCCATGTGGCTACCTCGGTGACAGCAGTGGCCGCTGCCGCTGCACCTCTGACCAGGTACAACGCTATCGCAGCCGTATCTCCGGCCCTATCCTCGATCGTATTGATATGCACATCGAAGTACCACCGGTTCCAAAGGAGATGCTCTATGGCGAAGCCGGTAGCAACAGCGAAACCAGCGCCGAGATCAGGGCGCGAGTAGAAAAATCTCGCCAACTGCAACAACACCGGTCAGGCAAGGCTAATCACCAGCTCAGCAGTCGTGAGATAGAAAAATACTGTTCCCTTGATCAGAGCAACCGCACGTTACTAGAGCAGGCAATAGATAGACTGGGACTATCGGCACGGGCCAGCCATCGCATCCTGCGCGTGGCGCGCACCATTGCCGATCTCGATGACTCCGATGAAATAAAAACAAACCACCTAACTGAGGCAATTTCATATCGACGACTGGACCGCCGCCAGCACTAGCCTGCTAACTGACCCTCGGTATCTTCCAGACAGAGTTATCGAACCATTCATTGAAGCTTTGTGCATCGATCGGACGACACATGAAATAGCCCTGCCCCACATCACAACCCAGCGTCTTCAATGTCAGCCATGACTGCTCAGTTTCAATGCCCTCGGCAATCACTTTAAGCCCCATATTATGAGCAAGTTCAATGGTTGAATGAACGATGACCTCATCATTATTATCTTTGTCCATCTCCATCACAAATGAACGATCAATTTTGATTTCATCAACCGGCAGACGTTTCAGGTAGGACAGCGATGAGTAACCAGTGCCGAAATCATCAATGGATAATCTCACACCCATATCATCCAGCAATGACAAAATTTCCAGAGCCCGTTTTGGATCTGACATGACCGCTGTTTCGGTCAACTCCAGAGTCAAATATTTAGGCTCCACACCCGCCTCATTCAGAACAGTCATTATGGATTCAACCATACCTGGGGCACGCAGACTTTGTGCCGACAGATTGATTGCCACATTTAGCATAATGCCTTTGCTATGCCACTGACGGACCTGTTCTATGGCTGTTTTCAACACCCACCGGGTTAAGGGATGGATCAGGCCAGTTTGTTCAGCCATCGGGATAAAAGAGTCTGGTGGAATGAAGCCATGTTCTGAGTGATTCCAGCGCAGTAAGGCCTCAACACCGTAGACTTCACCTGTCTCAATAAGAATCTTGGGTTGGTAAAACAGTTTCAGCAGGCCGTTTTGAACAGCATGTTTGAGCTCAGTCTCTAAGGTCAGCTCAAGCACGTTATGGGAGTCTATCTCCGACTCATAAAATGCATGGCCCAGTTGATTATTCTTTGCGTAATACATCGCTACATCGGCACGCTGAATCAACTCATTCTGAGCCTCACCGTGGTATGGAAACATCACTATTCCGATGCTCACGCCAGCATGTAAACTATTGCCGTCAATTATAAATGGCTCAGACAACGCCGCATTAATGCGCTCAGCAACAATTTTCGCCCCTTGTATGTCAACAACCTTTGGCAACAACGCAGCAAACTCATCACCACCTAAACGGGCCACAGTATCCACCTCTCTAACGGCAGCGCGAATACGCACACCCGCCTGAGTCAGCAATTGATCGCCGACATTATGCCCCAAGGTATCATTGATATATTTGAAACGGTTGAGATCCATCACAAATAGCGAGAACACCATCCGCTCACGCTGACACAACAGAATCAATTGATTTAAACGGTCATAAAACAACTCCCGATTTGGCAAACTGGTTAACGAATCGGTAAAAGCCAGTGTATCCAACTTCTGATATGCCTTATGCAATTCGCTGGTAAAGGCATTAAAGCCTTTAGCCAACTGGCTGATCTCCCTATTGCCACTAACCTCAACCTTTTGCCCAAGATGCTCATTATCTTCACGTAATACAGCCAGCTGATATGTTAATCGCTCCAGCGGCAATAAGGCGGCCTTTTGTAGTCCGTGTATTGCCAGAAAAATTGTTACCAGTGTTGCCAAGGCCGCACCAAGTAAAATATACCATCTTGTCTGCCCAAGCTTCTGTTGTAGCTCGGAAACATCAAAAGCCAGGCGTACAAACAAATATTCCTTCCCATCGGGGTCTTTCAGGGCGTCCTCAACAACAATCGTTGTATCTGGCTCTATATGCGTCGGCCATAATTCAGATCGGTATGCCTCCTGGTGATTGACGTACCTAACCATCAACGGCATCCCAAAATGGCGCTCAATATTTTTTATCTCTAATAAAGGGTCAACAATTGTTTGCAGATAGCCTTTTAACTTAACACCACTCACTGGCACGACAGCACTCAAATAGAGTTTGCCATCAATCAGACACTGCTCAGAAGCAGGTTGAAAACGTGCCTGCGCGGTTTTACCTTTGTGTTTTTCCAGCAAGCCATAACATTGCAAAGCATTCCCATCCAACCGGGACGTTTCAGCCACAGCACGAGCTACAAGCTCAAACTTGTCATCAAAAACGGTAAGTTGCTCGATATCAACTTCACCAGTCACAACATAATGACGATAGAGCTGATCATAAAGCTCCTTTTGCAATTGCTCAGACTGACTTTCATCTATGGCCTGGCGAAAATCTTTATTAGCCTGCACAAATTGAGCAAGCCTAATTGCTTTTTCTCCGGCGTTTTTTATTTGCTCAGCGACTTCTTGGTCAACAATATTGGCAAGCGCCCTACTCTGATTTTCCAGTATAAGCTGGCGATAAACATTACCCGTAACAATAACCAAAATGACCGTCAAACAGCCCATCGCAAGAATGGTGAACACCACACTTGTCCGCATAGACCAACGTTGGATATTAAATAAAGACATTACACTCTATCTACTCAAGCCAGGTAACTGGCTTGAAAATGGCATTGGCACTTCGTGGGCACGCCACACCATTGCAGCAAAACATCTCGGGGAATCATAGGATGGGAGGATATTGGCAAGCCTGGTACAGTCGGCATTCGCATCGTCTAGACTCTTTGCTACCTTAATATAACTCTGATTCCGATCGCCGTTATGACGGGCATCAACAACAATCAAACCTGAATGTTCCAACACTCCATCAAGCAAGCTCTCGACCGAAACAATACTAGCCCCATCAATCATCTTCACTACTTCATCAGCGCTAGTCGCCAGCCATGATCAAACCACTAACAACGACAGTAAACAGACTGCCGCCGCGCAAACAATACGCCGTCGATGGTGTAGAAAATATCGAATTTCGATTTCGACAACCCCGCTCAATCAAATGAATCTAGCTATCAAGTATCGGCCTGGTTTAGTTTTTATTGAGCCTGAAAGGCAAAACATGAATGGATTAATGCCAAATGTAGCGACTCTATGGAGAATTCCGAGTGACAGCCCCCAAACAGCAAGATTAGGCGGGGTTATAAATAATTAAACTCATCAAAAACTTAGGCAAAACGCGGTTCGTTTATTTCACGCCCCAGCCATCGCCGTAATCATGAGTAATTTCATCCCCTGGGGCAATGTCCTGTAACGCAACCACGGTGAGGTCATCGTAATAACAGGCATTGGGGTTAGGACAGTGATTAATAAATTTCAGTGGCCCATCAACCTTATAGCCTTCCTCTGCGGTGACCCACAGCACATGCGGGCCATTTTTCTTTGCCGGCTTTGGCTTAATAGCGCCAATCACCTCGCCCTGATAAATCTTATGCTTGGCAAACAGGCCCATGCCATGAATATGGCTTTGTTTAACTTCAACTTTTTTGACCATCACAGCACCTATTCAGCGTGTTTGGATTGACAAATTAACAACAGACCAGCCCGTATAAAGCAAGCAGAACTGCAATTCGAGGCTACACAAGTACTATTTGTAATCGGAAGAGAATTGGTGGCTACGCCCTGATTCGAACAGGGGACCCCATCATTATGAGTGATGTGCTCTAACCAGCTGAGCTACGTAGCCATTCTCGTTGGGCAGAAACGCGCCAGACAAGGTGTGCGAATTTTCCGGGTTTAGGACCCTGTTGTCAAGATTTAGAGCGAAATAGCCTAAACATTAAAACGAAAGTGAACCACATCACCATCCTGAACAATGTACTCCTTACCCTCAAGCCGCCATTTACCCGCTTCTTTAGCACCCGCTTCACCATTGCCGGCAATAAAGTCAGCGTAGGCGACAACCTCAGCACGAATAAATCCCTTCTCGAAATCGGTGTGGATGACACCAGCTGCTTGTGGCGCCGTGGCGCCCACTTTTACCGTCCATGCGCGCACCTCTTTCACTCCCGCGGTGAAATAGGTCTGCAGACCTAGCAGCTCATAACCGGCACGAATAACCCGGTTCAAGCCAGGCTCTTCCAGGCCCATCTCAGCCAGAAACAGCGCTTTCTCTTCGTCGTCGAGCTCGATCAGTTCAGGCTCGATAGAAGCACAAACAGCCACCACTACCGAACCTTCAGTCACCGCCAGCGCCTTTACCTGATCCAGATAAGGGTTATTTTCAAAACCACCCTCAGCGACATTGGCGATGTACATATTTGGTTTGATGGTCAATAAGTGCATATCGTAAAGCAGATCAAGCTGATCCGCATCGAGCCCCATGCTGCGCACCGGCTTACCCTCATCCAGCACCAGTTTGACCTGCTCACACAAAGCTATCTGAGCAACAGCATCCTTATTACCACCCTTGGCGACGCGCGTCTGGCGCTGAATGGTCTTGTCGACGGTTTCCATGTCAGCCAGACACAGTTCCGTGTTGATCACCTCGATATCATCCAGCGGGCTGATCTTACCTGCCACATGAACGACATTCTCATCTTCAAAGCAACGCACTACATGGGCAATGGCATCGGTCTCACGGATATTGGCCAGGAACTTATTACCCAGCCCCTCACCCTTGGAGGCACCCGCCACCAGACCAGCGATATCGACAAACTCCATGGTGGTGGGCACGACACGCTCGGGCTTGACTATCTCAGCCAGCCTATCCTGACGCGAGTCAGGAATCGGCACCACGCCAACATTCGGCTCGATAGTGCAGAAAGGATAGTTGGCCGCCTCGATGCCCGCCTTGGTCAGGGCATTAAAGAGCGTGGATTTACCCACATTCGGCAGACCGACGATTCCACATTTGATTCCCATGGTGCTATTCCTAGTTTATTTAATATCCCGCTGTTTCAGTGGGCACATTAACGCTTTGGGGTTCACCCTCAGGGGGCACCAAAGTCCAAAGGGGAGAGAGCTATGCTCCCCTTTATGCCCTTTGGGTATTTGGTCGTTGCCGGAATGGCAATCACGGCAACGATATAATAATTCACTTCTGTGTATGCAGGTCGTTCATGGCCTTTTGAAACTCACCACTCACCACCTGTGACAAGACCGCCAGGGCCCTGTCGATAGATTCATCGATTGCCCGCTGCTCCGTGGCGCTCGCACGACTGAGGACGTAATTGCTCACCTGTTTACTGTCACCAGGATGACCAATACCGATACGCAAGCGCATAAAATCCTTGCCGCCCATCTGAGCAACGATATCCCGCAGACCATTGTGGCCGCCATGACCACCGCCCAGCTTTAGACGAACTGTGCCTGGATCAAGATCCAGCTCGTCATGGACGACGAGAATGTTTTCCAACGGGATTTTATAAAACCGCGCCAATGCAGCCACTGACCGCCCACTACGATTCATAAAGGTGTTTGGTTTGAGTAACCAGACCTGATTGGGGCCAATCACCACCTTGGCGATCTCGGCGTGAAACTTGTTCTCTAACCGAAACTGCTCACCCTGCTGCCGAGCAACCTGCTCCACAAACCAAAAACCGGCGTTGTGCCGCGTCGCCTCATACTGTGGCCCGGGATTTCCCAGACCAACAATCAAAGCGATCACAGCAGACAACGCCGGTCTCCTTCAGCCCTATTGAACTAGCGCTTATTCAGCAGCAGCTTCACCTCCGTCTGTAGCCGCTTCACTTTCTTCTTCAGCCGCTGCACCACCACGAGTAAGAACAACAGACGCGACAGACTGGTCATGTCCCTCGCCATGAGCCAGCTCAAGGATTTCTACGCCCTCGGGCAACTTGATATCTGACAGATGTACGGCTTCACCCACTTCCAGCTTAGAAACATCAGCCTCGAGGTACTCAGGCAGCTTGCCAGCAGGACAGCTCACTTCAACCGTGGTCATCTGATGAGTCACGATACCACCAGCCTTAACGCCAGGCGCAACATCTTCACCTATACAATGCACAGGCACATGAACCTTGATGACAGAGCTCGCATCAACGCGCAGGAAATCCATGTGCATGATGATTGGCTTGTATGGATGCCACTGAAGATCTTTCAAGATGGCCTTTTCAACCTTACCCGCCACATTCACATCCAAGATGTGAGAAAAGAAGGACTCATGCTCAACATGCTGCAGCATGGTGTTCTGCGACAGACTAATGCTTTGAGCATCCTTATTACCACCATAAACAACTGCAGGTACCTGACCAGTACGACGTAGGCGGCGGCTCGCTCCTTTCCCCTCGTCTGCACGCGGCTCGGCATCAACCACAAAATTTTCAACACTCATTTTTCCGTCTCTCAATTACCGTTAATGTAACGCCTTACCCGCGACCAGGTTTGGCATGGTTCGCGGCCCTGAAATCAGGGCCGCAAATTCTTTACTCCACAAACAGGGAGCTCACAGATTCCTCGTTGCTGATACGGCGAATAGTTTCAGCCAACAGTTCCGCCAGGCTAAGCTGCCGAATCTTGTTGCATGCCTGGGCCTCAGCCGTCAATGGAATAGTGTCGGTGACCACCAACTCGTCTAACTGTGATTTCTCAATATTGCTGATGGCCGGACCAGACAGCACAGGATGCGTGCAGTAAGCCACAACCGCAGTTGCACCAGACTCTTTCAATGCATCGGCGGCCTTACACAGGGTACCGGCAGTATCGACCAGATCATCCACCAGCACACAGGTGCGACCTTTGACATCACCGATGATATTCATTACTTTCGCCACATTAGCCTTGGGGCGACGTTTATCAATAATTGCCAGATCGGCATCATCCAGCATCTTGGCGAAGGCACGAGCGCGCACCACGCCACCGACATCAGGCGAGACCACCACCATATTGTCACCCGTCTTATGACGCCAGATATCACCTAACAAAATGGGGGAGGCATAGATATTGTCCACCGGCAGGTCGAAAAAGCCCTGAATCTGATCAGCATGCAGGTCGACAGTCAGGACACGATTAGCACCACTGACGGTAATCATGTCCGCCACTACACGGGCCGAGATCGGTACACGTACCGAGCGGGAACGCCTATCCTGACGAGAATAACCAAAATACGGAATAACTGCAGTAATGCGACGGGCCGAAGCACGGCGCATGGCATCGATCATGACGCACAGCTCCATTAAATTGTCATTGGTGGGAGCGCAGGTAGACTGGACAATAAAAACATCGCGACCGCGAATATTTTCCATTACCTCGACCATGACTTCGCCGTCGCTGAAACGACCGACAACAGCCTTGCCGAGCGAGGTTTCCAGATGCTTGACCACCGCTTGGGCGAGCGGGGGGTTGGCGTTGCCAGTGAACACCATCATCCTGTTGTCGGACACGGATTTAACCTCTCTTGCTCTTTTACTCACTGGAAAATATGGCTGGGGTGCCAGGACTCGAACCTGGGAATGCAGGGATCAAAACCCTGTGCCTTACCACTTGGCGACACCCCAATATTTAAACTGTTCTCTCGTCTGAATGTGTCTCCAGGGCCAGCCGATCCAACAGTGGAGATCGATTTAAACCTCTGGCAACAAAACCGCGCCATTGGCTCGGCAACTGTTGCAACACGTGACGCGCATCCGCCTCGTTGGCAAACGGGGCAAACACACAAGCACCGGTACCACTCATTCGGGACTGGCTGTATTGGGACAACCAATTCATGGCCTCATCTACCTCCGGGAAGCGCTTTCGCACCACCTCTTCGCAGACATTCCGGCCTTGCCCTTCGAGGAAGGCAGGCATTTTGAGGCTTTGTGCCTCCCGTGTCAATTCCGGAACGGCAAAAATTTCTGCCGTAGACACATGACAAGGAGGGACTAGCACCACAAACCAAGGCTCATCCAGCTCGATCGGCTGCAGATTTTCACCCACACCCTCGGCCCAGGCCGCCTGGCCACGGACAAATACCGGCACATCGGCACCCAGCTTCAAGCCCAACTCAGCAAGCTGATTGACCGACAAATTCAAGCCCCATAGCTGATTCAAGGCCACCAGCGTAGTCGCGGCATCAGAACTACCACCGCCAAGACCACCGCCCATGGGCAGCTGTTTATTGATACGGATATCTGCCCCCAACGATGTACCGGCTAACTGCTGCAAACTGAGGGCAGCGCGAACAGTCAGATCGTCAGCCTCGGCCACACCTTCAGTCTCGGTCAGCCGCCGTATCACACCATCATCACGAACTGCAAAATCGAGTTCGTCGCAGCAATCGACAAACTGAAACACCGTCTGCAACAAATGGTAGCCATCGGCCCGCCGGCCCGTGATATGCAGGAACAGATTGATCTTAGCCGGGGCCGGCCACGGCATTACAGACATCAAACCCCCGCCTCGACCTTTGGGACAGACAATTGCCAGTTATCAATCACCAACCTGGCCCGCAACCTGGCGTTTTCCAACTCCAACTTGCGCGGCAGCTCAAGCCCGTCGACATCAAGATAATCGCTATAACGCACCTGCCAGCCGGACTGTTGCAGCGACTGCAATCGACCAACATCACTAAAGACAGGCTGACTGACAGAATCCGGCTCGGGCATCCCTCGCAACCAATACTTAAGCCCCTGCACCGGCATATACCAGCCCAGATGTTGTTGCATCAGGGCCTCGGCCGAATCTGCCGTCAAGGCCGAATGCTCCACCATTTCAATGACCGCGTAACCATCACGGCCAAATAGACGCGCAGCCCCCTGACCAAAAGCACCTGACAGCTGAATATCATAGCTGTCACCATCCTGTTGCCAGCGCAGCGACGCACTCCAGCTTTCGTTATTGGCATCTTTAATCGCTAACCGACCACTGAATGACCAATGCTGTAGTGTCGCCAGCTGCTGCTGAAGCTCGGACCAGCCAAGTTGCGGCGCCGAACTGAGCCGCGGCGTAGCGGCGCAAGCACCCAGACCAAACAAGACCAAACCAGCACAAAAAACACCCAGAGCCTTGCGACCCTGGGTGACCAAAAAAAACGGCGGCATTATGGCTCCAGCCGTTTCATCGTATTCAGCAGAGCACTGTTTCCGGGCGACTGCTGCAGGGCCTTGCGCCAGATATCCCGCGCCGCATCTTTATCGCCCTTAACCCACAGCACCTCACCCAGATGCGCGGCAACCTCTGAGTCGGGACTCGCCTGCATCGCCTTCCTAAGGTAAGACAGCGCTTCATCCAGCTTACCCTGGCGATATAACACCCAGCCCATGCTATCCATTATATAAAAACTTTCAGGCCTCAGCTCAATAGCGCGCTTTACGTAGGCATAGGCCTCATCCAGCCGGTCGGTGCGATCAGCCAGGGTATAACCCAGTGAGTTTAGCGCATCAACATGATCAGGCTCGCGCTCCAACACCGACAGCAGGTCACGCTCAAGCTGATCAATGCGCCCCAACTTTTCAGCCACCATGGCCCGCGCATACAGCAACTCGGTATTTTCAGGCGTTTCATTCAGGGCATGATCATAAACAGCCATCGCCTCATCAAAATGACCAACATCACGCAGAATTTCGCCTTCTGCCAAAAACAGTCGTAACTTCTGGCCCGGGCTACGCGCCTGAGCTGCGTGCAAGTGAGCACGGGCAGCATCAACATCACCTCCACGGGCATACAACAAGGCGCTGCGAATCTGGGCATTAAGATAGTTTTCACCACGACTGACGGTGCTGTACCAACGAATCGCACGGGAATAGTCTTCTTTAACCTCTTCGATACGCCCCAGGTAATAACCGGTCTCATCCGGTCGCACCGCCCTATCATTTAGATTCAGAAAATAACCCTGTGCCTCATCGACGCGGTCAGCCCGCAGGGCCACCAAACCGGCGGCAAATAAAGTATCGTTATTATCCGGGTCAGCCTTCAGCACCTTGCGAAACTGCACCAGCGCCTCTTCAGGCCGGCCGATATCAACCAGCATTCGACCGTATGCAATGCGCAACTCCACATCATTGCTACTGCGCTCTATAACCTTCCCCATGTACTCCAGTGCCGCCAACTCGCGATTACTGGCTTGCATCACCCGGACTCGCAGGATCACTGCCTTAGGCCAGTCAGGTTTTTTCAGCAGCAAATCATCAACCGTCTGCTCAGCCTTGTCCAGCTGCCCAGTCCGTAATGCCAGCTGGGCATAAACATACAAGCCCGCGTTATCATCAGGGTGCCGCTCAACGTAACGCTGCATGACGCTTAGGACCCCATCATTGTCTTGCTCACGCCCCAGCAGGCGTATCATCATCAGGTAGCGTGCCTTTTCATCCTCAGCCGACTGCTGCACAACCTGCTCCAGCGATTCCAGGGCCGCATCATAATCACCAGCCTTGAGCAACAGAGTCGTCAACATTTGACCCGCATCGACATTAGCCGGATCAAGCTTGATCAGCATCTTAGCCAGCTCCAACGCTACCTGATATTCACGCACAAATACGGCAATCCGGGTAGCCCGCTCAACCAGGCGTGGATCCTGAGTCTGATTTGCCAGGCGCGCATAATATGTAACAGCGGTCGAATATTGGCCTCGCTGCAGGGCAATCTCGGCAACAAACAAATCATTGAGCAATTCTGGCGTTAGCTCGACATTGGGTAAAACCGGCCCCGTCGATAACAGACGGGCAGCCTCATCCTCCTCCATTTGGGCCGACTGAGGCGCCATAGCACAGCCCGAGAGAATTGAAATCGCTAGCAAAGATCCGAAAAATAATTTAACAGGTTTCATCCTGCCCTCCATCACGCGCCTCTCGACGACGCTTAAAAATCGTATGCGGCTAGTCTACCCCGTTGTTGTCCCAGCCCAAAATATTAGCTCTAACTACTTGCTATACTTGCCATTCTGGCGCATTTGCAGCAAAATCCCCTATCTATTCGATTCATTAATATGCAGTAAAGTTTCAATGAGCCTGCTCGCGGTCGGAATAAATCATAAAACAGCACCGATCGACATCAGGGAACGCGTCTCCTTCGCCCCTGAACGTCTGTCCGATGCGCTTCACGAACTCACCTCGACCAACAAGGTCAGTGAGGTGGCTATCCTATCAACCTGCAACCGCACCGAGCTGGTCTGCTGCAGCGATGAAATAGAAGGCAGCACCGTTATCGACTGGTTTGAGCACTACCATGAACTCAAAGCCGAAGAAGTTCGCCCCTATATTTATGTCCACCCGGAACACATGGCAGTGCGCCACGTACTGCGCGTCGCCAGCGGCCTGGACTCATTAATTTTGGGTGAACCTCAAATTTTGGGCCAGATCAAGGACGCCTACAACAAGGCCGAACAAGCCGGCACCATCGGCAAAATGCTCAACAAACTGTTCCAGCACACCTTCTCGGTAGCCAAACAGGTACGCACCGACACCGCCATTGGCTCCAGCCCGGTGTCGGTCGCCTTTGCCGCCGTCAGCCTGGCCAAACAAATATTCAGCAACATGGAAGAACACACCGCCCTGCTAATCGGTGCTGGTGAAACCATCGAACTCACTGCCCGCCACCTGAAGGCTACCGGCGTTGGCCGCATCATCATTGCCAACCGTACTATCGAAAAGGCCCACGCCGTTGCCGAAGAATTCGGTGGTTACGCCATTGCCCTGAGTGAAATCCCTGCGCACCTGGCCGAAGCCGACATCGTCATCTCCTCCACCGCCAGCCAACTGCCAATTCTGGGTAAGGGCGCTGTAGAGAGCGCCATCAAACAGCGCAAACATCGGCCCATGCTAATGATCGACATCGCCGTACCGCGTGACATCGAACCTGAAGTCGGCGAGATGGAAGACATTTACCTATATACCGTCGATGACCTGAAAGAAATCATCGAGGAAGGCCTGAAGTCACGTCAAGAGGCGGCCGAGCAAGCAGAAGAGATTATCGACACCCAGGTCAGCCACTTCATGGGCTGGCTGCAATCGCTGAATTCTGTCGACACCATTCGTCAATTCCGCGATCACGCCACCGGCATTCGCGACGCTGAAGTCGCCAAGGCCATACAAATGCTCAGCAAAGGCGCCAATGCCGAAAAAGTATTACAGAAACTGGCCCACAACCTGACCAACAAATTTACCCACGCCCCCAGCACCCAGATGCGCCAAGCCGGTTTTGAAGGCCGCAATGAAATTCTGGATGCCGCGCGCCTGCTCTTTCAACTCAAAAACTCAGATAATTAACCAACCGTGAAAGCATCCATACGCGCCAAGCTGGAGAATCTCTCCGAAAGGCTGCAAGAAATCAGTGCACTGCTGTCCGACCAGAGCACCATCGCCGATCAAAACAAGTTCCGCGCCCTGTCACAGGAGTACGCCGAACTAGACCCAGTCATCGACTGCTTTAATAAGCACCAGCAGGCCGAGAAAGACATCGACACCGCGCAAGAGATGATGTCCGATCCTGACATGAAAGAGCTGGCCGAAGACGAATTCAAGTCGGCCAAATTGATTCGCGATCAACTGGAAGACGAGCTGCAAAAGCTGCTGCTGCCAAAAGACCCCAATGACGACAAAAACATCTATCTAGAAATTCGCGCCGGCACCGGTGGCGACGAGGCGGCGATCTTCTCCGGCAATCTGTTCCGCATGTATTGCCGTTATGCCGAACAACAAGGCTGGCAGGTAGAGATATTGAGCGAAAGCAACGGTGAACACGGCGGCTACAAAGAGCTCATCTCGCGCATCATCGGCCACGGCGCCTTTTCGAAGCTGAAGTTTGAATCCGGCGCCCATCGTGTTCAGCGCGTGCCCGAGACCGAATCGCAAGGTCGCATCCACACCTCAGCCTGCACCGTCGCTGTCATGCCAGAGCCTGACGAAATGGAAAAGATCGACATCAATCCGTCCGACCTGAAGGTGGATACCTTCCGCGCCTCAGGTGCCGGTGGCCAGCACGTCAACAAAACCGACTCTGCCATCCGCCTGACCCATCTACCCTCGGGCATCGTGGTGGAGTGCCAGGATGAACGCTCACAACACAAAAATCGCGCCCGCGCCATGTCCTTACTGCAAGCCAAACTCAACTCGCAACAACAAGACAAGGCCGCCGCCGAACAGGCCAGCACCCGCCGCCAACTGGTGGGCAGTGGTGACCGTTCAGAGCGCATCCGCACCTACAACTATCCACAGGGACGAATCACCGATCACCGCATCAATCTAACCCTGTACAAGCTGGATGATGTAATGACCGGCGGGCTGGCCCAAATTATCGACCCCCTGACCAGCGAATACCAGGCCGACCTGTTGGCCACCATGAGCGATGAATAACAGTTACCATGTGGCCCGGATGAAGCGTAGCGAAATCCGGGAATATTGCCGCAACCTATTACCCCTGGATTCCACGTCGACACATCCAAACCGCCATTATTGATTAAATGAACATCGCCACCGCACTTCAACAAGCCAAGCAGAAAATCGACAAGGTCGATGCCGAAGCCCTGCTCGCCCACGTGCTGAAAAAAAATCGCAGCTACTTCCGCGCCTGGCCTGAGCGCGAAATCGAGGAGCAATCGCACGGCCAATTCCAGCAACTAGTCAAACGCCGGACCGCTGGTGAGCCCCTCGCCTACCTGACCGGCTGGCGTGAATTCTGGTCGCTGCTGCTTCAGGTCAGCCCCGCCACACTGATTCCTCGTCCAGACACCGAACTGCTAGTTGAACAGGCACTGGAAAAAATCCCCACCGATGCCGACTGGCACATTGCTGACCTCGGCACTGGCTCCGGCGCCATCGCCCTGGCCATCGCTAGTGAACGGCCCCACTGCCACATCATCGCCACCGACATCAGCACAGACGCCTTAGCCGTTGCTCACGCCAACGCCCAGCGGCTCAATATCAACAATGTCGAATTCCGCCAGGGCAGCTGGCATGAAGCTTTGAAAGATGGAGAACAGTTTCAACTCATCGCCTCCAACCCACCCTATATCGATGCCGACGATCAGCACCTGCAACACGACGGCCTGCCGCACGAACCACTAAACGCACTGACACCCGGAACAGATGGTCTGACCGCCATATGCATCATCACTGAAAAAATGAAAACCCACCTTTGCACACCAAACCGCTTGCTGCTAGAGCACGGCTATGATCAAGGCCCGCAGGTACGAGAAATATTACGCCAACAAGGCTACACTGGAATCATCACTCACACAGACCTGGGTGGTAACGAACGCATGACCCAGGCAACTCGATAACACAAAAACAATGAACACACTCAAACTCCCCAGACCCCTGGTCAACGACATCCTGACCCAAGCGCAACAATCGCCGGAAAACGAAATCTGCGGTCTGATTGGTGGGCATAGCCATAATGCCCGACACTGTTACCCCGTCGATAACGCTGCAACCGATCAACGCCGCCGCTACAAAATGGATCCCAAAGAACAGATCGACGCCATGCGGCAGATGCGTGAAAACAATGAAGAATTGATCGCCATCTACCACTCACACCCACATACCCCGGCACAGCCATCCGTCACCGACCTTAACGAAGCCGAATATCCAGAAGTTGCTTATTTGATCGTTTCACTGAATACGGTGGGGGTTTTAGAGATGACCGCCTTTTGCATCAAACACAAACAGGCCCATGAACTAGCACTTGAACTAACTTAAGACACAACCCACATTAAAGAAAAAGCCCACACTAACTGGCATCGCCTAAATAGCCAGATGATATATACCCAATAACGACCCCCATCACCGCGCGCCATTGCCGATCAAGCTCAGGAGTAAAATCAGGATCAGATTCAGCCACCACACCAAGCAACGCATCCAGCCAATATTGGTACAGCGCTGGTTTAATATTTAAATTGGCCTGACTATGACTGTGACGCACCCGGCCCATCGCATGCTTAGCCACCACATTATCCTGTGGAAACAAAATAGCCATCGACAACGACATCTGCAATATTTCCTTCTGTTTCTCCATATCCACATTGACAAATGCCTTGCCAATTTCAGGACTGCTATTAATCAACCGGTCATAAAACTTTCCCAACAACTCCCTATCGCCCAGTGCTCGGCCAAAACTCTGCCTAACCATAGCAATTACTGCCTTATCCATATATACCCCCTGGTGGTTTCTCATTTTTGTATAGATACGACCTCGACCTGAACAGTTTTTTGTTTCGCAAACAATAAAGACCACCCCTTTACCACATCAAATCATCCGGAATCTTGTAATCAGCATATGGATCATCCTCATCCAGCTCTGGCTCGAAGCTATGTTCAGACGCGATGATATATTTATCATCACGTTGTTTGATTTTCTCTGCCACGGGTATCGGTACTAGTTCGTAGCGTTCGCCCAGCTTGGCGATAGCCAGGCGGCCGGAGATGAGATATTTGTGTATCTGTTGAGAAACATGAATGCGTTTGACCACATTGGCGTCGGTGAAGTTATAAACAATATCGCCGTCACTCTCTTCAACACGATTGCTTTCGATCAGCTGCTTAATCTGGGCGGCAACAGCCCTATGCTCTGCCTCTTCTTTATGCTGTTGGTTAAGCAGGCGGTCACGCTCGACCTTTTCGGCGTGAGCCTTTTTCGCCAGCAATTTCACCTCATCTACTTGAGCTGCCGCACCCTTTTGGCCCTTCTGCTTTTTGCTTTTATATTGGCTATGCTTGACCTTTTGCGCTTTGTTTTTATCAACTAGGCCACTTTTTTTCAGCTGGTCGAAAAGTGAATTTCCCATGGGTTGTGCTCCGGGTGTTCTAAATAATAATGGTGTAATGGTTCACTAGGGTAAAAATTCTGCGCTAATCTCACGCTACTACAGCACGATGATTGCCACTCACTTAAAGCGACTTAACTCATTGATCTATCCACATCAATTTAACCGCCACCGGTATGAGCCATACGCCGTATGCGCCGAACTAAAAAAAACACCACACCGACAACAACAGGAATGGCAATACCCGTTGCCAGTTCTGTATTTAAATTGATGCCTGCCGCCTTAATTGCCTTAAAGCCGTATGAGGTCAAGCCCAGCAAGTAGTAACTGAGCACGACAATTGATAGCCCCTCGACGGTTTCCTGCAACCGCAGTTGTAGGTGAGCACGCTTATCCATGGAGCGCAGCAGGTCACGACTCTGTTTTTCCATGGATATTTCGACACGGGTACGCAATAAAGATGAGGCACGTTCGACGCGAGTCGATAACGTTTCCAACTTATCGTTAACCAGGGCACAGCTACCCATGGCTGATGTCAGGCGCTGTTCCATAAATTCTTTAATCATTTGCAGACCCTGAATACGTTTTTCGCGCAACTCAGATACACGTAGTTTAACAATTTCGTAGTACATGGATGAGGCGTTATAGCGCTGACTGCTCTTGGCAGAGATACGCTCTATCTCTGCCGCCAATTGCGTCAACTCATTTAATAGCTGTTGCTCACCCTCAACACACTCAAGCTTGATATTGGTTTCCGTCAATGCCGCCAGCCGCTCATCAAAGCGAGCCAACTTAGGAATATAGCTGCGCATCATCGGCACCGGCAACATGGCCAACATGCGATAAGTTTCAATTTCAAGCAGACGCTGTACCAAACGACCGGCTTGGCGGCGACGTAACTCTTTATCATGAATCAAAATACGGCCAAAACCATCGCTGTGGATTTGATTGTCAGTCCAGACAACCGCATTACCCGCTGCCACCTCAGCGCCGATCACGGTGTTTGATGCAAACAAAGCAGACAGTTGTTTCAGGCTCCGCAGGGGGCGCTCACTTGCATCAAAGGCAATATGGGTCGCGGCTATGACTTCACCAGGCAGTGTTGCCAACCATTCTTTGGGCACGTGATTAATTGCCGGTTCAGCAAACGGCGTATCAAATGGTGCGGCTTGGAAAAAGGTATAGGTGGAATATTCGGTATGTCGTTCCCAGCGGATTCGGTACATACCCAGCGATGCACTGAAATAACTATCCCGCGGTGTTGGCGGCGTAATACCGTAACGTTCACACAGCCGTGCGATACAGTCACGTTCGTAATCGGCTTGGTCGTTGCCACAAAGCAAGACCAGATGTGATATTTGTGTTGGCGCCTCCAACAGTTCGACAGCACCGGTATGCAATTCATTATGCAGCTTAAACCGCTGATCGTGTTCAGCAAGCCCCAACACCTTGTTTTTCGAAGGAACAGCCGTTTCAACCAAAGACTGAGATGCTGTTATTTCATCGTTCATCTGCGTTCTTGTTTCCTTCAGCCATCGATATCAGCCGTGTTTTATCATTAGCAAACCAGCCAAATACGAATGACAGTCCAAACGAAAAAGGGTGAAGCAATCCAAACTTGGCCCTTTTTGCCCCGGGCATAACAAAAAATCTAGCCTTGCAGCTTGGCCTTTAATAACTGGTTCACCTGACCGGGGTTGGCCTTGCCTTGTGATGCCTTCATGATTTGCCCCACAAAAAAGCCCAATACCTTTTCGTTACCGCCGCGGTACTGTTCGACCTGAGCCTGGTTGTTGACCAAGACTTCATCAATGATCTTTTCAATCGCGCCCATATCGGTCACCTGCTTCAGGCCTTTGGCCTCGATGACGGCATCGGCTTCGCCCTCACCTGCCCACATAGCGGCAAAGACTTGCTTGGCAATCTTGCCGGAGATGGTGTTGTCCCTAATGCGTTTAATCATACCGCCAAGCATTTCGGCACTGACAGGGCTATCGCTCAAGGCCATACCGTCTCTGTTCAGCGCACCGAGTAATTCACTAATCACCCAGTTAGCGGCCAGCTTGGCGTCACCACCTTGTCTAACTGTTGCCTCAAAAAAGTCTGATAGGGCGCGATCGCTGGTGAGCGTACCGGCATCCTCTATCTTCAAGGCATATTCGGTAATAAAACGGTTCTTCTTCGCCCCCGGCAATTCCGGCAACGTCGCCCGGATGGCATCGATATATGCCTCATCAATCACGACCGGCAACAGGTCGGGATCGGGGAAATAGCGATAGTCAAACGCCTCTTCCTTGCTGCGCATGGAACGGGTTTCGTTTTTGTCTGGGTCGTAAAGACGGGTTTCTTGCACCACTTTTCCGCCACTTTCAATCACATCGATCTGGCGCTCTACTTCGATGTTGATGGCCCGTTCAACAAAACGAAACGAGTTGATATTTTTTAATTCCGCACGAGTTCCAAATTCCTGCTGACCCTTGGGGCGGACCGAAACATTCGCATCACAACGAAACGAACCTTCCTGCATGTTGCCATCGCAGATCTCCAGATATTGCACCAGCGAGTGGATCTTTTTCATGTAGGCCACCGCTTCTTTGGCAGAACGCATATCTGGTTCTGAAACAATCTCCAGCAACGGTGTGCCGGCACGATTTAAATCAATACCGGTCATACCGTGAAAATTTTCGTGCAAAGATTTACCGGCATCTTCTTCGAGATGGGCGCGGGTGATGCCAATGATTTTTGTTGTGCCGTCTTCCAGTTCAATTTCCAGATGACCCTTGGCGACAATCGGGTGATCCATCTGACTGATCTGATACCCTTTGGGCAGATCAGGATAAAAATAGTTTTTACGCGCGAATACCGAACGACGCGTGATCTCACAATCATTGGCAAGACCAAACTTGACCGCCATCCGTAAGGCTTCTTGATTAAATACTGGTAATACACCTGGCAGCCCCAGATCAACTGCACAGGCCTGGGTATTAGGCTCTGCGCCATAGGCGGTGGAGGCACCGGAAAAAATCTTCGACTTGGTCGCAAGCTGGGCGTGAATTTCCAGACCGATGACGACTTCCCATTGCATGTTATTACTCCGCGAATTCCAGTTATTTAGACTAGGTGATTTAGGCAAAGGCCGCAGGTACACGACTGTGCCAGTCGGTGTGCTGCTGATATTGATGCGCCACATTCAGCAGTCGTGCCTCGTCAAAATAGTTACCGATAATCTGCAGGCCAACCGGACGCTGCCCAACAAAACCGCAAGGCACCGACATGCCGGGCAGCCCGGCCAGGTTGGTGGCGATGGTGTAGGCATCTGACAGATACATGGTGACTGGATCATCGGTCTTTTCACCGAGATTAAAGGCCACGGTTGGCGAGGTTGGTCCCATGATCACATCGACCTTTTCAAAGGCCTGTTTAAAATCCTGCGAGATCAACTGACGCGACTTTTGTGCCTTGATGTAATAGGCATCGTAGTAACCGGCCGACAGTACATAGGCGCCGATCATGATGCGGCGTTTTACTTCCGGGCCAAAGGCTTCACCACGTGAACGTTTATACAGATCTTCCAGATCTTCCGGGTTGTCACAACGATAACCGAAACGCACGCCATCGAAACGCGACAGGTTGGATGAACACTCGGCCGGGGCAACAACATAGTAGGCAGGCACTGACAGAGCGGTGTTAGGCAGACTGATATCAACGATCTCGGCACCGAGTTTTTTATATTCTTCGATGGCTGCCTCAACTGCGCTGGCAACGCCATTGTCTAGCCCTGCGGCGAAATACTCTTTTGGCAGACCGATCTTCAAACCTGCCAGCGACTGATTCAGTGAAGCGCTATAATCAGGTACATCTCGCTCAATCGAAGTGGAATCCCTCTCATCAAAACCGGCCATGGCATTCATCATCAGTGCGCAATCTTCAGCAGTGCGCGCCATCGGCCCGGCCTGGTCCAGGCTGGAGGCAAAGGCAATCATGCCGTAACGGGAAACCCGACCATAAGTGGGCTTCAAACCGGTAATGCCACACAAGGCCGCCGGCTGGCGAATCGAGCCGCCGGTATCCGTGCCGGTAGACGCTGGAGCCAAACGCGCTGCCACCACGGCCGCTGAACCGCCGGAAGAACCACCCGGTACCGCATCCAGATCCCAGGGGTTTTTCACCGCGCCGTAAAAACTGGTTTCGTTGGATGAGCCCATGGCGAACTCGTCCATATTGGTCTTGCCCAGCATCACCGCACCGGCCTGCTTGAAGTTGCTGATGACGGTTGCGTCATAAGGTGAGATGAAATTATCCAGCATCTTCGAACCACAGCTGGTCTTAACACCGTTAGTGCAAAAAATATCTTTCTGCGCCAGCGGGATACCGGTCAGGGTCCCAGCCGTACCGGCCTTAATCTGGACATCTGCTTGCTTGGCCGCCGCCAGAGCCGCATCGGCCGTCACGGTGATGTAGCTATTGACCTGGCCGTCAAATTTTTCAATGCGGTCAAGATAGACTTGTGTCAACTCGACACTGGAAAATTCGCCCTGAGCCAGGGATTGGGATAATTCGGCAATGGTTTTGTTATACATGTTCTGAGATTCTGTGTTGCGGTGATTTGGATAGTTCAACCAGGGCTACGCGCTGTTATCACTCAATAACCTGGGGCACCAGATACAGGCCATTTTCAGTCTGCGGCGCAATCTGCTGAAAATGATCGCGCTGATCCGTCTCGGTCACCACGTCTTCACGCAGACGCTGAGCCATCGCCATTGGGTGGGCCATGGGCTCAACCTTGTCGGTATCAACGCCATCCATCTGCGCCACCAAATCGAGGATATTGGAGAGATTGCGAACATACTCGGGCACATCGGCCTCGGTCACCTCAAGTCGCGCCAGATGGGCAATTTTTTCAACATCGCTAGGCTCAATACTCATCTCTAAACTCCGGTTTTTTTAGCTTCATCCGCCAGCGCTGGCGAAGCCGGCAAATTTAACATACTTATTAACTTGCCCAAAGCCCTCACAAATTGCTAAATTACTGCAAGTTTTGGTCGTAACTTATACCAATCGCAAATACTTCAGGGTAACTCAAGCAAATGGTCTTCAAACGTTTTCGCGGCATATTCTCCAACGATATCTCCATCGATCTCGGTACTGCCAACACATTAATATATGTGCGCGGCCAGGGCATCGTCCTCAATGAGCCTTCGGTGGTCGCTGTGCGCCAGGATCGCGGTCCCGGCGGACCCAAGAGCATCGCCGCCGTTGGCACGGAGGCCAAGCGCATGATTGGCCGCACCCCGGGCAGCATTGTTGCTATCCGGCCACTGAAAGACGGCGTAATCGCCGACTTCACCGTCACTGAGAAGATGCTGCAACACTTCATCCGCAAGGTACATGAAAACAAGTTCTTTCGCCCCAGCCCACGGGTTTTGATCTGCGTCCCCTGTGGTTCAACCCAGGTGGAACGCCGCGCCATTAAGGAATCAGCCGCTGGCGCTGGCGCCCGGGATGTCTACCTGATTGAAGAACCCATGGCCGCCGCCATCGGTGCCGGCATGCCGGTTGGCGAAGCACAGGGGTCAATGGTACTGGACATCGGCGGTGGCACAACCGAGATCGCCATTCTGTCACTGAATGGCATTGTTTACTCTGCCTCGGTACGCATTGGTGGTGACCGCTTCGATGAAGCCATCATCAACTACGTGCGCCGCAACTACGGCACCCTGATTGGTGAGTCCACCGCCGAGCGCATCAAACACGAAATAGGCTCTGCCTTCCCCGGCAAAGAAGTGCTGGAGATCGAGGTCAAGGGACGCAACCTGTCCGAAGGCATACCACGCAGTTTCACTCTCAACAGCAACGAGATCCTTGAATCACTACAGGAACCGCTCTCCGGTATCGTCAGCGCAGTCAAAACGGCATTAGAACAAACCCCGCCCGACCTGGGTGCCGACATTGCGGAACGTGGCATGGTGCTAACCGGCGGTGGTGGTCTACTACGCGATTTTGACCGTTTATTGATGGAAGAAACCGGCCTGCCGGTGATCGTCGCCGAAGACCCACTAACCTGTGTCGCCCGCGGTGGTGGCCGTGCCTTAGAGATGATCGACGAAGGTGGCAATGAACTGTTTTCGGTGGAATAACAGCAAGCAGCACTGTTTGTTTACAGTTAGTGGGCTGAGCCGACTAACGTTGCGTTACAAATGTTAACTATGCGCCTAATGGGCTAGAGAGAGCATCATCAAACCTCTATTTGTACAAGGCTCGTCTGCCAACGTACGTTTTTTGGCGTGCCTGATAGCCTCTATACTACTAATGACACTGGATCACCGCTTTCAGTACTTGAAAGAGATTCGCGCCGTTGTCTCTGTTATCGTCTACCCTGTGCAATATATTGTGAATTTCCCTGTTAGTGCCGGCGAATGGATGGACGACAGCTTCTCCAGCCGCGAATCCCTGATGGCCGAGGTCACCACCCTCAAAACCCAACAACTGCTCTACGATGTCAAACTGCAAAAACTTGCCGCACTGGAAAGTGAAAACATGCGTCTGCGCCAGCTGCTGGATTCATCCTCCAAAGTCGGCGAACGAGTGCTGATTGCCGAACTGCTGGCCGTAGACATGGAGCCATTTTCCAGCCAGATTGTCATCAACAAAGGCGGCAGCTACAACATCTACCCAGGCCAAGCCCTGCTCGATGCCCATGGAATCATGGGGCAGGTGACCTCGGTTGAACCGCTTACCAGCACCGCCACCCTAATCACCGATCCAAATCATGCCATCCCAGTAGCTGTGAATCGCAACGGCCTGCGCACCATTGCCATCGGCACCGGCAACCCGGAGCGGCTGGATATTCCGCATTTCCCCAACAATGCTGATATTCAGGTCGGCGATCTGTTGGTCAGCAGCGGTTTGGGAGGACGGTTTCCACAAGGGTATCCCGTCGCCACCATTACCAAAATCGACATTGATCCTGGCCTACCTTTTGCGGGGGTCAGCGCCAAACCGGCGGCAGAATTACAACGTAGTCGTGAGGTGTTACTGGTTTGGCCAAAAACACCTGACAAAGAAACCAGCGGAGAGCAGAACTAATGGCGCATGCAACCCGCGGCGGCGGCATGGTGATTATTGGCCTCACCTTTTTCGCCGCATTGGCGCTGACCATCATCCCGCTCCCGGACTGGATGGTTGCCTTTCGTCCCGAGTGGCTGGTTTTGGTTTTGATCTATTGGTGCATGGCCCTGCCTGCCCGCATCGGTATTCTCACCGCTTTTGCTCTGGGCCTGAGCCTAGACGTGCTCAAAGGCGGCATTTTGGGCCAGCACGCTCTGGCACTGGTTATCATCACCTTTCTAACGCTCAAGGTTTACCAGCAGATCCGTGTCTACCCAATGTGGCAGCAGGCCCTCAGCATTATGGGGCTAGTCATCCTCTATCAGGTTCTGGTGATGTGGATCAACGGCATTATTGGCATCAAGAGCAGCGGTTGGAACTACTGGCTACCCGCTATCAGCAGCACCCTACTGTGGCCCTGGCTTTACCTAATTCTGAGAGATATCAGACGGCATTTTGGCATTAGGTAAAAAATGTACTCACGAATAGCCATCAAAGACCAGATTCGCGAAGGCCAGCTATTCACCTCGCGCGCTATTACTGCTCTCGCTGCCATCATCCTGGTCCTGCTGGCGATTATTGGCCGCATGGTCTTTTTGCAAATCATCAACCACGAACACTACACCACGCTGTCGCAAAACAATCGCGTCAGCATCCAACCTGTGGCGCCTACCCGCGGCCTGATCCTTGACCGCAACGGCGTGGTACTGGCACAAAATCTACCCACCTACTCACTGGAAATCATCGCCGAACGGGTCAAGGACATGGATCAGACCATCACCGAACTGAGCCAGATCATCGATATCAGTGACCGCGATATCGCGCGCTTCCGCGAGCAGGTGAAGAACAAACGTCGCTTCCAACCAATTCCACTACGGCTGCGACTGAACGAAGAAGAGGTCGCCCGACTGGCGGTCAATCGCCACCGTTTACCAGGCATCGAAATCGCCGCCCGTCTGACACGCGACTATCCCCAAGCTAACCTGGCCGTACACGCAGTGGGTTACGTCAGTCGCATCAATGAAAAAGAACTGAGCCAGATCGACCCATCCAACTATGCCGCCACCAACCACATTGGAAAGCAAGGCATAGAAAAGGCCTACGAACGACAATTGCACGGTATTGTTGGCTTTCAGAAAGTTGAAACCAACGTTCTCGGTCGCACCTTGCGGGTACTGGAGCGTACCCCGCCGGTACCAGGCCAAAACATCACCCTGACCCTGGATGCCGAACTACAACGCACCGCCAAACAAGCCATGCAAGGCTACACGGGGGCCGTAGTTGCAATCGACCCCAACAATGGCGAAATTTTGGTGATGGCCAGTAGTGGTGACTATGATCCCAACCTGTTTATCAACGGCATCGACCACAAAAGCTACAATCGACTGCGAACATCGCCCGCCAAGCCGCTCTTCAACCGCGCTTTACAGGGGCAATATCCTCCCGGTTCCACGATCAAACCCTTTATCGGCCTGGCCGGCCTCGAGGACGGCACCATCACCACCAACACCTCGCTGTTCTGCCGTGGCTGGCACTCCATCAAGGGCGATGATCACAAATACCGTGACTGGAAAAAAGAAGGCCATGGCCACACCGACCTGAAAAAATCGATCACTGAATCCTGCGATGTGTTCTACTATGACCTGGCCCAAACCATGGGCATTGATCGTATCCATGAGTTCCTGTCACCGTTCGGCTTTGGCCAAAAAACCGGCATTGATATCGCCGGTGAGGCCAGCGGCATTCTGCCATCAACCCAGTGGAAACGCCGTGTCCGCGGCAAACCGTGGTATCTGGGTGAAACCCTGATCGCCGGGATTGGCCAGGGCTACACCCTAACTACGCCACTGCAACTGGCACGCGCTACCGCCATTCTTGCCAACCGTGGCCGCAGCATCCAGCCCCACCTGTTCAAGCAGATTGCCCTGTCGGACTCAGAACAACAGCCGCTTCAACCCGACAACGCCAGCACTATCATTGAGCAGACCAAGGCCAGTAACTGGGAAGCGGTCATTCAAGCGATGGAAAATGTCATTTACGGCACACACGGCACCGCCCGCCGCATCAACCATGGCCAGCCTTATCGCATTGCCGGCAAAACCGGTACCGCCCAGGTGTTCGGCATCAAGCAGGATGAAGAATATGTCGAAGAAGATATTGGCAAACACCTACGCGACCACGCCCTCTTCATCGCCTTTGCACCGAGTGACAAACCCCAAATTGCCGTGGCCGTAATTGTCGAAAACGGTGGCCACGGTGGTTCCGTGGCCGCCCCGATCGCCGGTTCAGTTATCGACCAATACCTGGGAGGGCAACCATGAATCAAAGCCGTGACTATGGCCGCTGGACAGACCGTCGCCAGACAAGCAACTTTGCCGCCCGCAACCTGCACATAGACTGGCCCTTGCTGCTAGGCCTGTTGGCGCTCTCCGCCGTCGGCCTAATCACCCTCTACAGCTCCGGCGGTCAGGACACGGCCTTGATCTGGCGCCAGTGCATTCGCCTGGGCATCGCCTTTGGCCTAATGTTTGTCATCGCCCAAATCCCGCCCCACCACATTGAACGCTGGGCACCGTGGATATTCGGTGCCGGGGTGATGATGCTGATCGGTGTCCTGGCCGTTGGCACCATTGGCAAGGGCGCACAACGCTGGCTCGACCTCGGGTTTTTCCGTTTTCAGCCGTCCGAGATCATGAAACTGGCGGTGCCTATGATGATCGCCTGGTACCTAGCCGAAAACACCCTGCCACCATCACGCCGAGCCATCATTATCACCGCACTAATCATCGCTGTGCCGGTCGGGTTGATCGTCAAACAGCCTGACCTTGGTACTTCACTACTGATCGCCATGTCCGGCATCTTTGCCTTACTGCTGGCTGGCATCTCCTGGCGGCTGGTGGGTGGCTTATCGCTGCTGGCCTCGGCCTTCGCACCACTGGTATGGTTCTTCGGCATGCATGGCTATCAACGCCAACGCGTACTAACCTTTCTCAACCCGGAAAGCGACCCGCTCGGCTCTGGCTACCACATCATCCAGTCCAAGATCGCCATCGGTTCCGGCGGTCTTTACGGCAAAGGCTGGCTTAACGGCACCCAGTCGCAGCTAGAATTCCTGCCCGAACGCTCTACCGATTTCATCTTCGCTGTCTTCGCCGAAGAGTTTGGCTTTTTCGGTATTCTGGTGCTACTGACCATTTATCTCTACATCATCGCCCGCGGCCTCTATATCGCCGCACAGGCCCAGGACACCTTCACCCGGCTGTTGGCTGGCAGCCTGACCCTCACGTTTTTTGTCTACTTGGTCGTCAACATAGGCATGGTCTCAGGCATGCTGCCGGTGGTGGGGCTGCCGCTACCGCTGGTCAGCTATGGCGGCACCTCAATGGTGACCCTAATGGCGGCGTTTGGCATGCTGATGTCAATCCAGACACACCGAAAACTGAATACAAGCGGATAACCCTTATGCAAACAAGATGGTACAAACTGGTCATTTCAGCCGTCCTATGCGGTACCTTGATTAGCCCACAACTAGGCCAGGCCAATACCACCCAGCGCCAGGATGTAAAGGACTTCATTGACCGCCTCGCCAGTGAACACAACTTCAGGTATGACGACCTGAGGCAGCTGTTTGACCAGATCGAGATTCGACCAGAGATCATCGAAGCGATGAACCGCCCCTATGAGGGCAAGCCCTGGTTTCAATACCGCCCCATCTTCGTCACTCAGGCCCGCATCAGCGAGGGGGCAACGTTTCTGCGAGAAAACTACAAAACACTAAAGCAAGCAGAACAGAAATACGGCGTTCCGGCAGAGATCATCACCGCCATTCTTGGCGTAGAAACCCGTTATGGTCGCTACCGCGGCAAATACCGAGTGGTCGACGCACTGGCCACGCTCGGCTTTGACTATCCACGCCGCAGCAGGTTTTTTCTTAAAGAGCTGGAGGCCTTTTTGCTACTCAGCCGCGAAGAAGGGTTTGATCCGCTGACTATCAGCAGCTCTTACGCTGGCGCCATGGGCAAACCGCAATTCATGCCCAGCAGCTATCGTATGTATGCCGTTGATTTCGATGGTGATGGTCGGCGCGACCTGCTCGACAACAGCGCTGATGCCATCGGCAGCATCGCTAATTACCTGTCCCGTCATGGCTGGCAGCGCGGCCAGCCGATTACCGTTAAAACCAACCCAGCGGCCCAGGCGCCGCAAAAGATGGGCAAACTGAAGAAACCCAGCAAACCTGTCCAGCACTGGCAGGATAAAGGTTATCTACCCGCCGAAACAACTGCCCAGCAGCTGAAAGCCGAGTTGATTGTTTTGGAAAACCAACAAGGCCCTGAATACTGGCTTGGCCTGCAGAATTTTTATGCCATCACCCGTTACAACCACAGCGCACTGTATGCCATGGCGGTATTTCAGCTTAGCCAAGGCATCAAGCAACAGTATCAAGCCAGCCAGTCACAGGTCCAGGCGGAATAAGAAAATAATTAACCCACTATAATATTCAGATGAACGTAAATACTTACAGCGGCAGCAAACCAGCCCGGCTGGCCACGATGATAACTTTTCTGATTAGTTTGGCCGGTTGCTCATCCGGCCCCTTTCAGCGGGGCGATAGCGCACCTAACGTACACGTTAACGTCGACGCCATTCCAAACCCCGTCCCCAGGTATGAGCCGCCAAGCAGATATGGCAACCCGGACAGCTACAGAGTACTGGGCAAGCGCTACACAACATTGAAGAGCAATAAGGGTTTCGTCGAACGCGGCATTGCCTCCTGGTACGGCACCAAGTTTCACGGCCGCCGCACCTCCAGCGGCGAAACCTACAACATGTATGCAATGACTGCCGCCCACAAGAACCTACCCCTGCCCACCTATGTCGAGGTCACCAACCTTGACAACGACCGTCGTATTATCGTCAAGGTCAATGATCGCGGCCCCTTCCATGAAGGCCGCATCATTGACCTATCATATGCTGCGGCCATCAAGCTGGGCATCAATAAAACCGGCACCGGCCGCGTCGAGATCCGCGCTATCGATCCAGCTATGCCAATGGCGCATCGCAACGAACGAACAGTGCCCGCCGTGGCCCCGCAACCGATTGCTGCCGCAACGACTACCTTTGCCACGCCCGAGCCCATTACGCAAACCACTGTCGCCACCGCACCGAATCTCTACCTGCAGGTCGGTGCCTTTAGCTCCCGCAGCAATGCCGAAACTCTGCGCAGCCGTCTAACTGATGTAGCCGGCAGTCCTATCCATATCTTTGCCGCTGACGATCCATCCCAACAGGTATACCGAGTTCGCATTGGCCCACTCAGCAATAACTTGGCGGCTCAACAACTGGCCACCAGACTGATAAGCCAAGGCATTAACAATGCCAGCATTGTCATGGATTAAAATTACACCTCTGGGAACATTCCCGCTAAAATAGCATCACACAGTGTATTCACACCAACCCTGCTGTCTTCTACCCGCTAATGGAACAACATGACCCATTTAAGTAAACGCCTTTTTTTCAAGCCAGCCCAGATGATCTGCGCCATCTTGATTATAATCACCGCATCAACCACCCACGCCGCCAATATCGGTGCACCGCCGGCTCCGGACATTGCTGCCCGTGGCTATCTATTGATGGACTACAACAGCAGCTATGTCATCGCCTCAAAAAAGGCCGACGAACGCCTGGAGCCCGCCAGTCTGACCAAGATGATGACGTCTTATATCATCCTCAACGAACTCAAATCAGGCAAGATCGGCCTTCATGATGAGGTGCTAATCAGCGAAAAGGCCTGGCGCATGCCCGGTTCACGCACCTTTGTTGAAGTTGGCAAACGCGTTCCGGTTGAAACCCTGCTCAAGGGCATGATCATCCAATCCGGCAATGATGCCACCGTCGCCCTGGCAGAATACGTCGCCGGCAGCGAGGAGGTCTTTGCCAATCTGATGAACCAAACCGCTACCGCCCTAGGCATGAGCGCCAGCCACTTCATCAACAGCACCGGCCTGCCGCATAAGGATCACTACACCAATGCACGCGACATGGCGATCCTGGCACAGGCACTGATCCGTGATTTCCCTGAGCATTACGCCTGGTATTCAACCAAAGAATTCAGCTATAACGGTATCAAGCAATACAATCGCAACAAACTACTGTGGCAAGACGACAAGGTCGACGGCATCAAGACTGGCCACACCGAGGCAGCCGGTTATTGCCTGGTGGCATCGGCAAAGCAGGATGAGATGCGTCTGATTTCGGTGGTACTGGGTGCCAATAGCGAAAATAGTCGTGCCCGTGAAAGTCAGAAATTATTGAACTACGGTTTTCGTTTTTTCGAGACTCACAGACTCTACGAGCCCAACGAAGTCCTGACCGATGTACGGGTCTGGAAGGGCGACAACGAAACTGTCGCTCTGGGCCTGAACAAAGAGATGTACATCACCATCCCCCGCGACCAATACGACAACCTCAATGCCAGCATGAAGGTCACCCCCAAGATCACCGCCCCGGTCAATAAGGGCAAGCAATATGGCATGGTGGAAGTAACGCTTGGCAGCGAAACCGTGGCGACACAGCCACTGGTCTCTCTGCAGGACGTAGCCGAAGGTGGTTTTTTTGACGGTCTGATAGACGACGCATTATTGATGTTTGAATAATAATGAACAGCATCGCTAACAATACCGATATCGTTTATCTCAAGGGCAAGTTCCTGCCCCAGGACCAGGCCTTTGTGCCAGTCATGGATCGCGGCTTCGTCTTTGGCGATGGTGTCTATGAGGTCATCCCCGTCTACGGCGGGCGCCTGTTTCGCCTCGATGAACACCTGCAACGACTGGACGGCAGCCTGGCCGGGATTCGTCTCAACAATCCCATGACCCATGCCGAATGGGCCGACACACTAACGCACTTAGTCCGCAAAAACGGCGACGGCGAGCAATCAATCTACCTGCAAATAAGCCGCGGCCATGCTCCGCGTGACCATGCATTTCCGCAGAATACACCGCCCACCGTTTTCATTTCCAGCAGCCCGCTAAAACCGGTTGCCGAGGAGCTGTTGCAAAACGGCGTGGCCGCTATCAGCCTCGAGGACATTCGCTGGAAACATTGCCATATCAAGGCCATTGCTCTGCTGCCCAATATTTTGTTACGCCAACAGGCCATAGATGCTGGTGCCCACGAAGCCATCCTCATCCGTGACGGCTTGGTTACCGAGGGTGCCGCCAGCAATCTATTTATCGTCAAGAACGGTATTATCAAGACGCCACCCAAGGGGCCTTTTCTATTGCCCGGCATTACCCGAGACCTGGTCCTGGAATTAGCCAAGGCCAATAATATCAACGCACAGGAATGCAACATCGGTCCGCAAGATCTACTACAGGCCGACGAAATCTGGCTCTCCAGTTCGACCAAAGAGATACTGCCTGTTACCAAACTTGATGACAAGATTGTTGCTAATGGCCAGCCCGGCCCGGCCTGGCAACAGATGCGCAAACTGTACCAGGCCTACAAACGGGCCCTGATTGCCGGTGAAGTGGAATAACAAGATGGCAAGACATGAAGAATTAATGGAATTCCCCTGCTCTTTCGCCCTCAAGGCGATGGGCTTGGCGACAGGTGACTTTGACGCCCTGGTGGTGTCGCTTATTCGCCCACATGTGAACGATCTCGGTGAAGGCGCCGTTAGCACCAAGCCCAGCGGCAAAGGCAAGTACATCTCGGTCACCGTCACCTTTCAGGCCGACAGTCGCGAACAACTCGACAACATCTATCGCAGCGTTTCCGCCCACCAGCGGGTATTAATGGCGTTGTAGGGGTAATGCAAACCAACAACCTTCTAATTCGCCAACTGGGACTACAGGAATACGAACCTGTTTGGCGACACATGCAACAATTTACTGACCAACGTGACGACACCACCCAGGATGAAATCTGGCTGGTAGAACACCCGCCCGTCTTTACTCTGGGCATGAACGGCAAACCGGAACACCTCCTTAACCCCGGCAAGATTCCAATCATTAAAATTGATCGCGGCGGGCAGGTCACCTATCACGGCCCCGGCCAGCTGGTGACCTATCTTCTGATCGACATCAAACGCCGCAAGCTCGGCATTCGTGCCATGGTGGAAAAGATCGAACAGACCATCATCGAACTCCTCGCCGATCACCAGATTGAAGCCCGCGGTCGCCGCGATGCGCCAGGCGTCTATGTCGGTAACAGTAAAATTGCCGCCCTCGGCCTGCGGGTGCGGCGTGGCTGCACCTATCACGGCCTGGCTCTAAACGTAAATATGGATCTTGAGCCTTTTCAACGCATCAACCCCTGCGGGCATAAAGGCATGGAAGTGACACAACTAATCGACCAGGGCGGGCCCAACAGCAGCGCTGTAATCAGCCCTGAACTATGCCAAAAACTGACCCGGCAGCTGGGCTATAATGTCCTCGAATACGCAGAGCAGACAAACTAAATGGCTGATAAAAACCTCGAACGTGAGCGCATAGATGCCCTAGCCCCGCTCAAGGGCAAATCGAAGACCTCGCGCATTCCAATCAAAATCCAACCCAAGGCCGAGCCTCTAAAAAAGCCGCGCTGGATCAAGGCCAAGGCGCCGACCAGCCCGGAAGTGTCGCGCCTGAAAGGCATCCTGCGCCAACAAAAACTGTTCACCGTCTGCGAAGAGGCGCAATGCCCCAACCTGGGCGAGTGCTTTGACCACGGCACCGCCACCTTCATGATCATGGGTGGCATCTGTACCCGTCGCTGCCCCTTCTGCGATGTTGCTCACGGCAAACCCAAGGCCCTTGACGTTGATGAACCAAACCACCTAGCCGACACCATCAAGGCCATGAACCTGAAATACGTGGTCATCACCTCGGTCGACCGCGACGATCTGCGTGATGGCGGTGCCGGCCATTTTGCGGCCTGCATCAAGGCAGCACGGGCACAATCACCCGCACTGAGAATCGAAACCCTGGTACCGGATTTTCGTGGCCGCATGGAGATGGCCTTGCAGGAACTAGCTATCGCGCCGCCAGATGTCTTTAACCACAACCTCGAAACCGTGCCACGCCTTTACAAGCAGGCCCGTCCCGGTGCCGACTATCAGTGGTCATTAAGCCTACTGCAAAAGTTCAAGGCACAACATCCAAGCATCCCGACCAAGTCAGGTCTGATGCTGGGCCTGGGTGAAAGCGATGAAGAAATCATTGCCGTGATGCGTGACCTGCGCACCCACGACTGCGACATGCTGACCCTGGGCCAGTACTTGCAGCCCAGCCAGCACCACCTATCGGTAGAGCGTTATGTCACACCTGAGGCCTTCGACAAGCTTGCCGCCGTCGCCAAACAGCTGGGGTTTAGCAATGTTGCCAGTGGCCCGATGGTACGATCTTCCTATCACGCCGACCTGCAGGCGGCGGGTGAACGTATCTCATAAAAAAAGCCCACCCTGTCGGGGCAAGACCTTTCTCTTTCTAACAGCAGCACTGCTATAGATGTTTCTTATGAGAACCGCCAAGCATGGCGACATTTTCATCTATTTGAGTTGCAACCACGCCAATCACCATTGACAGCAGACAAGCTAAAAGAATCATTCCAAGAGACGTAATACACCTCCATGAGACCTTCTTGTTCGCCTCGGGCAATCATCCATGACTACGAACTAATGAAGCCTGCTCCAGATACGGCGTTTAAGTAGATAAAGCAATGTTGTGAATATGACCAGGTAAATAATCACATACACACCCAGGCTACGACGTTCATCAGAATGGGGATCAGCCGCCCACTTCAGGAAAGAGACCACATCACGCATCTGCGCTTCAATATCGGCGCGTTCCTGGTCCGATTCAGCATCGGCATAAGCCAGGACATCCGGCATCTTGATACCCTCAAACAGGTAATTATTCGTCTCACCATCTTCTTGATAATAATAATCCGTCAGCAGGGTATAGACGTATTGCGGACCTTTCTTGCGCGCAATCGTAATCAAGGAAAGATCCGGCGGCACTTTGCCGTATGACTCTTCACGAATCTCCATCGGCATAAGGCTCAACATCCGGTCTTCGATCTTCTGGTCTTCGAGCAGATACTCAATCTGTTCTTTGCTCATACCAATATCAGCTAAATCCATGAACTTCACATACTTGAGGCTGTGGCACATCATGCAGGCACTGATAACCGTCTCGGCACCGCGTTGACGCGCCTCATTGGACTCGTCAACATCGAGAGACTTCAACTTACCTACGGCAGAGGCCATTGCACTAGCCACCCCCATCAACAATGCGACAACACTTAAAACGACCAACACCCTTTTCATCGCTATCGTTCCTCTCCCTGAAAACCCTTGTCGGTCTGTCCCAGCCGTTCCTCATCGCCCTTGCGCCGCACACCATGCTCACGTCTGAGTAAATCTTCCTGCTCTTCACGAATCAGCCTCTCAGCTTCATGTGGCAGTCCCTTTTCGCGTGAGCGGCGCGCTTCGTGACTGGAGACAAATGGCAACAGCAGAAACAGACCAAAGTAAATAAGGGTGGCAATCTGACCAATAATGACAAATGAACCTTCCGGTGGCTTGGCGCCTACATACGACAACACCAACACATCAACGAAAAAAACATAGACCATGATGCGGTAACCAGGGCGAAACAAGGCCCCGCCCGGTATATTGGACCTGTCCAACCATGGAAGAATCGCAAAGATGGCAACCGCCATAAACATGGTGATTACCCCACCCAGGGCATCTGGAATGGATCGCAAAATGGCGTAGAACGGCAGAAAATACCATTCGGGCACGATATGCGCCGGCGTCGACATCGGGTTCGCCGCTATATTATTGTCCGCCTCGATCCAGAACTCCGGGTTAAAGAAAACAAAACCACAAAACACAATCAGAAACACACCCACACCAAACATATCCTTGATGGTGAAATAAGGATGGAAGGGAATATTGTCTTTGGCGCGCAGGGTAATCCCTGAGGGATTACTACTCTTGACCCAATGCAAGGCCACCAGATGAATCACCACCGCCGCACTGATAATAAATGGGAACAGGTAATGCAGTGCAAAAAATCGTGTCAGGGTAGCATCACCCACAACAAAATCGCCCCGCAGCCAACGCACAATTTCTTCACCAAACACAGGTGTGGTACCAAACAATGAAGTGATTACCTGGGCACCCCAATAAGACATCTGTCCCCACGGCAGCAGATACCCCATGAAGGCAGTCGCCATCAGCAAAAACCACAGCAGGAGACCGGTCCACCACAACAGCTCGCGTGGACGACGGTAAGAACCGTAATATAGCGTGCGACCGATATGGATAAAAACTACGACAAAAAAGGCCGAGGCACCGGTGGAATGCAGGTAACGAATCAGCCAACCATAATTCACATCACGCATGATGTGTTGGATGGAATCAAAGGCCATATTGACGTCGGCCTTGTAATGCATAGCCAGAAATATGCCACTAACCAACTGCACAATCAGCACAAACATCGCCAGAAAACCGAAGTTCCACATATAATTCAAGTTGCGCGGTACCGGATATTCAGTCAGCTCATGCTTGATTACTTCGGACAGGGGAAAGCGCTCATCAACCCACGAAAATGCTTTTTTTAACATACCGATTCTCCCTAGGCTTTGCCGATGATAATTTTCTTCTCATTAATGAACTCGTATGGAGGCACAACGAGATTTTTTGGCGCCGGGCCGCGCAGAACACGGCCGCTATTATCATAGATGCTGCCATGACAGGGACAACTCCAGCCGGATTCAGTACGATTTGGCACACAACCCAAATGGGTGCAGATGCCAATCACTACCAGCCACTGCAGCTGCTGTACCCGATCTTTGTCCGCCTGGGGATCGATATCAGTGCTACTGGCCTGCATGTCGGCAATCACCTCATCGGTACGATGCACCACGAATATCGGCTTGCCCTGCCACTCAACCGTGTGGGTCTTACCCTCGGGAATAGAGTCCAGGTCAACCAACGAGGTTGACTTGACCTTGACGTCCTTACTCGGGTTCATGCTGCTGACAAACGGGTAGCAGGCACCCACCACACCAACTGCACCCACTGCCGTGGTCACGGCGCCAAGAAAGTCACGACGATCAGGTCTATCCAGATCTTTATCACTCGCCATCTCTACAACCTCTAAATTTTTTCTTGCATAAAACTCTAATTTTAAGAATTACTACGTTTTATTTTCTTTATTGTCGAGTAATCTGCCGTGGCTTGCCATAGACATACCCAGACAAATATAGTGGACTTTCGACTCTATAATACACAGGGATAATAGCCTAGTAAAACATTAGATCTTGCCAAAATACCACAATAAAACATGCGTTTATAAGGACATTGACGGGCAACTCAAAATGCCAGCAATAACAACACCACACCGAGCAGCAGACGATACACCACAAACGGCATCATACCGATACGCTCTAGCAGCTTGAGAAAGACATGGATACAGAGATAGGCACTAATACCCGAGATGGCTGCGCCGAGAAAGATCGCCTGCCAATCCACTGCGCCCTCCGCGGATGCCAGTTCCAGCGTCTTCAGGCCTCCCGCCAACAGGATCACCGGGATCGACAACAGGAAAGAAAAGCGCGCCGCCGCCTCACGGCTTAGTCCCAGCATCAAGGCCGCAGTCATGGTAATGCCGGAACGGGAGGTACCGGGGATCAGGGCAATGGCCTGGGCACAGCCGATGATGAGGACATCTTTCCAGGTGATAGAGCGCTCACTGCGCCGACGCTTGCCGGTCTTGTCACTCCAGCCCAGCAGGATACCGAAGACGATGGTGGTAGTGGCAATCACCAGCGTCGAGCGCAGGTGCGTCTCGACAAGATCCCCCAATAACAGGCCCACCAGCCCCACCGGGATGGTGCCGAAGCCCACCGCCCAGGCCAGGCGACTGTCACCAACAGTCTTGCGCTGCACCAAGGACGCAGCCCAGTCACGCATCATTACCTGTAACTCTTTACGAAAGTAGGCTACCACGGCGACCAGGGTGCCGACATGCACCGCTACATCAAAGGCCAGCCCCTGATCCTGCCAACCAACAATCACTGGCACCAGGATCAGGTGTGCGGAACTGGAAATGGGCAGAAACTCGGTCAGTCCCTGTAAAATCGCCAGCACAACTATCTGCAAAAAATCCATTCGTCACCCCATCAAAAGTTGCGGTCATTCTACCCAGCTAATTCCCCTACGTCTTCTCCGATGCATAGTGAACAGAGTCACCGTATAATGTCACCAAGCCAGCAGTTGCCAAATCAAACCCAGTAGCAAAGGAAGGACTTCCGCAGCATGTCATTGCCCCCGATCGAACAACGCATCGCCCTGGAAATCAACGCCAAAGAGACGCAGATCATCGCCGCTATCGGCCTGCTTGACGAAGGCGCCACTGTGCCTTTTATCTCTCGTTACCGTAAAGAGGTCACTGGCGGTCTGGACGATACCCAGCTGCGGACCCTGGAAGAGCGCCTCGGCTATCTACGCGAGCTGGAAGAGCGCCGCCTCGCAGTAATCAAGTCCATCAACGAACAAGGCAAGATGACCGGCGCTTTGAAGGCCTCCATCATGGACGCCGAAACCAAAACCCGTCTTGAAGACCTCTACCTGCCCTATAAAATCAAGCGCCGCACCAAGGCCCAGATTGCACGCGAAGCGGGGCTGGAACCGCTGGCCGATGCGCTGTTTGAAGACCCAGGCCTTGATCCGGAAACAGAAGCAACCAAGTTCCTCGACCCAGATGCCGAGATCAAGGACGCCACCGCAGCACTGGACGGTGCCCGCCAGATCCTGATGGAACGCTTTGCCGAGGATGCCGAACTGGTGGGTGAACTGCGTGCCTACGCCTGGGACAACGGCCAACTGCACGCCACCGTCATCGCCGGCAAAGAAAATGAGGCGGCCAAATTTTCAGATTATTTCGACAAGGCCGAGCCCATCAAAGCCACCCCGTCACACCGTGCCCTGGCCATGTTCCGCGGCCGCAGCGAAGGTTTTTTGAGCCTGGCACTGGAACTGCCTGGCGATGCAGAGGCCGCCGCCAACCGCACCCCGACCATAGGCGAAAATATGATTGCCCGCCGCTTCGGCATCAAAAACGAAGGCCGCCCTGCAGACAAGTGGCTGCAAGACACTGTGCGCTGGACCTGGCGCGTCAAACTGGCCATGCACATCGACATGGAACTGAAAAAGCAGCTGCGCGAAGCCGCCGAACTGGAGGCGATCAAGGTCTTCGCCAGCAATCTGAAAGACCTGCTGCTGGCCGCACCGGCCGGGCCGCGTGCCACCCTTGGTCTCGACCCGGGCCTGCGTACCGGCGTCAAAGTTGCCGTGGTAGACCACACCGGCAAGCTGGTCGACCACGCCACCATTTATCCACACCAGCCTAAAAACCAGTGGGATCAGTCACTGCATGTGCTCGGCGAGCTATGCAAAAAACACAAGGTTGATCTGATCAGCATCGGCAACGGCACCGCCTCTCGCGAAACCGACAAGCTGGCCGCCGACCTGATCAAACTGCATAAGAACCTGAAACTGACCAAAATCATGGTCTCTGAAGCCGGCGCTTCGGTCTACTCCGCCTCGGAACTGGCGGCGCGAGAATTCCCCGAGCTGGACGTATCCATCCGTGGCGCCGTCTCCATCGCCCGCCGCCTGCAAGACCCGCTGGCGGAACTGGTCAAGATCGAACCCAAGGCCATCGGCGTTGGCCAGTACCAACATGACGTCAACCAGAGCCAGTTGGCCCGCTCACTGGAAGCGGTGATCGAGGATTGCGTCAACGCCGTCGGCGTCGACGTCAATACCGCCTCGGCTGCCCTGCTGGCCCAGATCGCCGGACTCAACACCACCCTGGCGCAGAACATCGTCGACCATCGCGACCTCAACGGCACCTTCAAGGACAGGAAAGAGCTATTAAAGGTCACCCGCCTCGGCCCCAAGGCCTTTGAACAGGCGGCCGGTTTTCTGCGCATCATGAACGGCAACAACCCGCTCGATGCTTCAGCCGTCCACCCTGAGGCCTATCCACTGGTACAACGCATTGCCGAGTCCAGCAGCAAGGATATCCGCGACGTGATTGGTGACAGCACCTTCCTGCAAAAACTCGATCCAAAACAGTTCACCGACGAAAAATTTGGTGAGCCCACCATCCGCGACATCCTGTCTGAGCTGGATAAACCCGGCCGCGACCCGCGCCCGGAATTCAGCACAGCGACGTTTAAAGACGGCATCGAAAAGGTTGCCGACCTAAAACCAGACATGATGCTCGAAGGCGTAGTCACCAACGTTACCAACTTCGGCGCTTTTGTCGATGTTGGCGTGCACCAGGATGGCCTGGTACACATTTCTGAGTTGGCCGATAAATATGTCAGTGATCCACGTGAAGTAGTTAAGGCAGGTGACGTGGTCAAAGTACGGGTGCTGGACGTCGACCTGAAACGCCAGCGCGTCGCCCTGACCATGAAAAAACAATCCGACGGTGGCGAACGAATCAAGGAAGAACGCGCAGCTAACATGCCTCGCGGCGGACAACGGCCCCAGCATCAAAACCAGAAACAGCGTTCGCAGGAAAAGCCCCAAAGTGCTTTGGCGGCGGCATTTGCCAACCTGAAACGCTAATCAAGACAAAAGGTTTAACCATGAAAGAACTTACCTCTACCCTGCTCGACACAGTCAACAACATGTCCGCCGAGCAGCGCTACGACTACGTCATCAGCACCCTCGTTGACCAAAAAGAAGTCTGGGGACTTTCCAGCGACAGCGGCTGGCTAATCCTGCCTGATGAAGATGAAGAGCACCTGCCGGTCTGGCCACATGCACAACTGGCAAAGGCATGGGCCATGGGTGATTTTGCTGACTGCCAACCAAAAGCAATCACACTGGACGACTGGCTCGACAAATGGCTACCGGGAATGATCGAGGATGGCTTATTGATTGCGGTGTGTCCGGGAATAGACAATGACAGCATCATCGTTGCTGCTGATGAATTATTAGATGAACTTCGAGACGCGAGTGATAAACAAGTTTGATGACTTAGACGCGGTGCCGTCTCCTTGCGTCCGCAACTGCTGCCTGAATGAAGATGAGATCTGCCTAGGCTGTTTTCGCTCGATTGATGAAATCACAGACTGGAATCACGCCAGCAATGATGAGCGACTCAAAATCCTGGATAACATCCGCCTACGCCAGCAGGCTTCCAGCTAATAGTCGACCTTACGTCTGAGGGTCTTCTGCTTGCCCTGCTTGGTCTTGCTATCCATTCGCCGCCGCTGCGAGCCTCGAGTCGGCTTGGTAGGCTTGCGTTTTTTCTGCGTCACCATGGACTGGCGGATAATATCCGCTAGTCTTTGCAGCGCATCTTCACGATTTTTCTCTTGACTGCGGAAGCGCTGGGCCTTGATGATGATCACTCCGTCGGCGGTAAGACGATGATCTTTAAGCACTAATAGCTTTTCTTTGTAACTTTGTGGTAGCGACGACGCCTTAATATCAAACCGCAGGTGCGCTGCCGTTGAGACCTTGTTAACGTTCTGACCACCCGCACCCTGGGCGCGAATGAAACTAATTTCAATCTCATCGGCGCTAATTATGACCTGATTGGAAATCTGCAACATAGCGAAATAATCATCCCTTATATTACTTCAGGTAAATAATGCGGGATTTTATTCCCTCCATAGGGTATAGTGCCTCTGCTTGCACTCTGGCTCAAGCTGGCTTTCTTAGAACACCCCGAACACCTGTTTCTCGGCACCTCTCTGAACCCCTCTTCTGCGTCCACCTGCACGCAAACACTTTGTTTTATATAATTCTTTAGGATTCAACTATGAATACTGGTACCGTTAAGTGGTTTAACGAATCAAAAGGCTTTGGCTTTATCTCTCCAAAAGATGGCAGCGATGATGTCTTTGTTCACTTCAGCGCCATTGATGGAGACGGCTTCAAGACCCTCGCTGAAGGCCAAACTGTCAGCTACCAGGTCGAAACCGGCCCTAAAGGCCTGCAAGCCGCACAGGTTATGCCAGCCTAATTAACTGGACAACCTCGCTTGACGAAGCGAGGTTTTTTTACGGCGCACCGATTCTACTCTCGTCTGCGCCCAACCCACTGTTAGCCTCAAGGATCACAACCATGAAAAAACTGTTTGTTGGTAACCTACCAGCCAGCACCAAAGACAAGGATGTTATCGAGTTGTTTTCTCAATACGGCAAGGTACGTTCGCTCAAGCTGGCATCTGATGTCTTTACCAGCCAGTGCAAAGGCTTTGGTTTTATCGAAATGGAAGGCCATGAGGCACGCGCCGCAATTGCAGGCCTGGACGGCAAAGATTTTAATGGCAAGCCTTTAAAGGTCAACTTTGAAGTGCCTAAAAAGGCCCGCGGGCGCAGATAGCACCTTCTGTTACTGCGCCAAAACCATCCTGCGGCAACACACATACACCGCAACCGGTCATCATGGCCGGTTGTTTACATCCCTTGCGTATCAACATTGGCTTAACTCCACCCAAAAACGGCCACCAATCACCTCAATATTAAGCATAGTGACAGCAAACTAAACAGACGCAAACAACAGCACCCGCTCACTCTAAGAATATTCCGGTAAGGCGTTTATAATACCCAGCTTTTAGAATGAGAGTTTTTTCATATGTCGATAGAAAAACTAATCCAGAAAATCAAAACCCAGCCTAATGCTGTAAGTTTTAACGAAGTAATTAAATGCATCAACAGCAACTACAACTATACAGCCAGCCACTTTAGCAATGGCGTGGCTGGCCACCAGGTCATTAACGAAGCCGGCAGCAATGAAGGCTCGTGCAAAATTTTCGCCTTTGCCAAACTAAACGGGCTTGATGAACAACAGGCTCTGAGCTGCTTTGGCGATTTTTATCGTAAACATGTGCTCGACAATCCTAACGGTAGTGATCATGCCAATATCCGCAGCTTCAGACGTCATGGCTGGACTGGGATTTCGTTTGAGCAACAGGTACTGACCGAGAAATAACACAAAAAAGGCTGTTCGATGAGCGGCCTTTTAAATTCGCATGACTGTTTGATTATTCAGAAGCTATATACCAGTGTCACACCTGTTTCCCTGTCAATCTTTTCAATCATGGTTGGCACTTTAGAAACATACTTGACTGTATAAGTAATCTTCATTGCTAGACTGTCATTGATCTGTGACTTGAGCCCCGTAACAGACTTAGAGATTGTCACGTCTTCACCAATTTCAGAGTTCAGCTCTTCAGTAAACTTTGCAGTATCGCTAATTTTCCAACCAAGATTAGCGGCCAAACGAGCAGCACCCTCATCAGTACGAATGCCAGCATCCTCTTTGCTCTGCCGCGCACCAAGACCTACCTCAAGACTAAGCGTAAGATCATCTTTTTTAATTACATGCCGACCATAACCAACAAACTCACTGGCACGCCAATCATAACCACTGAAGCGATCATCCTCATATGTCGCCATACCAAATACATAATCAAGATTGGAAAGTTTGTAATTGGTTTTACCTATCAGAGCATAACGCTCGGCCGTAGTCGTTTGTTTATCTTCGCTATTTAACACATCCAGACTCGCCTCATGCTTCCACTTATCACGTTCATTGGCCCCCTTAGCCTTAGCGCTGATAGTTTGTGTTTCGGTATTACCTGAGGTGGAAACCAAGCCAAGTTCAGTCTCTCCCGTCCACCGTGAAGCCCCTGTCTCAGCCATGGCAGAGCCAACCATGACAACACTAGCCAATATTACCGTACTTATTTTTCTCATGTTATTTGTTCCAATACGATTATCGATAAAAACAAAGGTCGATTGTAGCTGCTTTAATCAAGCAACTACACTCAAGGCTGAATAGAGCCAACAATAACTGTGATAAATACCTGTTACTTCCTTAACAACCAGGTGGGTTGATCAGCCTCATCAATCAAACCAAAACCCAGCAACCACTGCCGCGCATCTTCAGCATCTTGCTCAAACCAGGCCTGTGCCGCGCCCAGCCGATAGCTATAACCCCACTCATCCATATCAGCAAACATACGTCCGCGGCCACACTCAGGGATATAATCTGACAACAAGACCTGAATATAATTGACCCCGTTCTCCTCGTCATAACCACCGCCAGCGTTAGTATGCAGGCCATCACGGCGCTGCTGATCCATGCAGATGTAATGACAGGCCTCGTGCATGGCCGAGTGCAAGGGTGTATCGCCCCGCACCAGCAGGCGATTGCCGATCAAGCCTGCCTCGCTATCGCCCCAGAAACTGCCAGGGATAGGTTCGCCATCCCCAATCCACTCCAGTGCCATACCGTAACGAGCCAGCAAACCACTCAAGCCAGCCGCTTCAATATCGCCACACTCCAAAACCATCGCCTTGCTCCAATCATTTGTACCAGGCACACCATTTTAACCCCATAAATTGCACCGGTAGCTAGACAAAACCGTCCTCATCCTGCATATTTAAGGGCCGATTTTTCTCTATCATAGAATACGTGAGGTTTTGATGTCTGAGTCATGGGATAAAAAAGAAGGTGGTGATGACAGCTGGGGGCTGCCCGAGGGCATGGATCCAATGCGAGTTATGCAGGTTGCCTCGGGTTATTGGCAATCTTGCGCATTACACGCTGCCAATCGCCTCAATATTTTCAATCTGTTGGATGGCCAGCCCAAAGATCTGGATGCCCTGACTGCAGAAACTGAAGCTGATCGCCGCTGCCTCGGTGCCCTGCTTAGCTCACTCGTGTCGATGGATTTTCTCGACCGCGATGGTGATGTTTTCATGAACAATCAGTTCAGCCAAACTTTTCTCACCAATAGCAGCAAATTCTACCAGGGCGGCATCATCTACATGTTCGAAAACTGGTATGAAGCCTGGGGCGGACTCTATGACACCGTCAAGACAGGTAAACCTTCTGCCCTGATGCATCAGGAATACTCTGACCAGGAAACCCGCGACTATATGATGGGCATGCACAACCGAGCCTTGTCACAAGCAGATGTACTCACCAGCATGTTCGACCTCAGCGGTAAAAAACAACTCATGGATGTTGGCTGCGGACCATCCACCTTTGCCATCAAGTTCTGCGAAAAATTCGATGGTCTCAACGCCGTCGCCATGGACCGCGAGCAAAATCTCAAGGTTGCCAAAGAAATCGTCGATCAATATGGCATGCAGAACAGGGTTGAACTGCGCCCTGGCGACTACAACACCGATTCACTGGGCGAAGGTAACGATGCCATGCTGCTCTCTTCCATGACCAATCAGGAATCACCGGAGAACATCAAGAAGCTGCTGCAAAAATGCTATGACTCCATGAACAAGGATGGCGTCATCATGATTCAGGAACAGTTACTGCACGCTGACAAAAAAGGCCCGCAATTGGCCGCCCTGATAGGTGTCAACCAGATCATTAACACCGTAGGCGGCTCTTCCTACTCCACCGCCGAGATGGAAGAGATCCTGCGCCAAGTCGGTTTTGTCGACATTAAGTCAGAGCAAATGGCCGAGCCAAGCCCATTCATCATGGTCAGCGGTTACAAACGCTAACCACCTCAAAAAAAGGCCGCAGCCTCTTGGCTGCGGCCTTTTACTTACAGCCTACCGCGCCGATCCTGGAGCAAAAACCCTTTTAGTTCATTCGGGTAATCACGGCCAATGGCCAACACCTTGAACAATTCACCCATTTCGTTGGGCAGGGTGAGTTTTTTGACCTGCTGGGTCACTTCCATATAGGCGCGTGGATCAGCCTGATCCTGCTCTGCCAACAGCTCGGTCAAACCGGCTGCCAGCAAGAATTGGGCCTGACTGGTATAGCCCATCACATCCAAGCCGGACTCATGGGCTGCCAATGCCAGGGCCGTGAAATCCACATGAGCGGTGATATCCTGCAGGCCAGCCAGGACCAACGGATCACCATGGGCACGATGACGATAGTGGCACATCAAGGTGCCGGTGGTGCGATCCGGGTGATAATACTCGTGCTGCGGGAACCCATAATCGATAATCAGAGCAACACCCTTTTCCAGCATCATCGCCAGACTGTTGATCCATGCCGTCTGAGCTAGGTTGATCTCGGTCAAATAGCCAGGGCAAAACACCTCATCATCCAGCTCGTCTGTTAAGGCATGAATGCGTTGCTGCAACTCTGCTGACTGCAGCGGCTTGTCCTGCCAGACAAAATCGCCGCCATTATGGGCAACGAACCGTTCAGACAGACCATCCTGCTGAAACTGAACCAAGTGAACAGGCATGGCATCGACCACCTCGTTGGCCAGGATCACGCCCTGAAAGCCGGACTCAGGCAGGCCATCAAGCCAGCGGACCCGCGGTAATAGATGGGGCGCACGCTGTTCGATGCTTTGTTGCTGGCGTTGTTTCAGGTCAGGACTCAACTCGAGGATGAAATATTGCCCTGGCAGTGAGTCAAGCCGTTCCAACTCCAACAGCACTTCACTGGCCATGGCGCCGGTACCTGCACCGAACTCCAGGATGTCGCCACAACCAATATCCGCCAGAACTTGCTGACATTGCCGCGCCAAGCAATGGGAAAACAACGGCGACACTTCCGGCGCGGTGATAAAATCCCCACCTTCACCAAATTTACTCGATCCGGCACTGTAGTACCCCAGACCAGGCTGATACAAGGCCATTGCCATAAAGCGGGCGAAATCGATTGCGCCACCGGCGGCATCGATTTGCTGACAGATTTCTATTTTAAGTTGATCGCTATGTTGTTGTGCCACCTCATCTGGCGAGGGTAAATCACTTGGGGACTGTTGCATCAAAATTCCTGTTCACTAAACAATCAGTTAAAGTGTGCACAGTCTATCCGAATAGGGTCTGAAACACGATGAACACACAAACCAAAGTCGCCCTGATTACCGGTGCCGCCCACCGTATAGGCGCCGAGATGGCCCGCCAGCTACACAGCGCCGGGATGAATATCGCCCTGCACTATCGTCACTCAAAGCGGCCCGCCGAAGCACTGGCAACAGAGCTAAACAGCCTGCGCCCTGATTCGGTCACATTGATTCAGGCTGATCTGCTCAAAACCAAGACTCTACCTGAGGTGATTGCCAAGGCGTGCAAGCCCTGGCAACGCCTGGATGTACTGATCAACAACGCCTCAAGCTTTTACCCCACCGAGATTGGCACGGCTACTGAGAAAAACTGGGATGACCTGATCGGCAGTAATCTCAAGGCACCGTTTTTTCTGGCCCAGGCAGCGGCGCCAGAATTGACAAAACACAACGGCTGCATCATCAACATCATCGACATCCACTCGCAACGTCCGATGAAAGGTTATCCCATCTACAGTGCTGCCAAGGCTGGTCTAGCCATGCTGACCATGTCACTGGCGCGGGAACTAGGGCCGGATGTGCGCGTCAACGGTATTGCCCCCGGTGCCATTCTTTGGCCTGAACATGACATGGATGACCAGGCCAAAGGAGAAATTCTCAACCGTACTGCCCTCAAGCGCCAAGGCACAGCACAAGATATCGCCAAGACTGCCCTGTTTCTGATTATGGATGCCGATTACATCAGCGGCCAGATTATCAATGTTGATGGTGGCCGTACTCTGAGTTTCTAGAAAAAACCGCCTAAAAATACAATCAATTCAACTACCCCCAATTAAACTCAACCGGCCAGAGCACCTGGCTGTTTTTATCAAAGCCCTGCCACAGCGCCGCAATTGTCTGCTTGAACTGCGGGTGTACCACTTCAGCAGCAACCTCGGCCAACGGCCACAGCACAAAGGCATTCTTACTGATCTCGTCACGAGGGACATTCAGGCCATCATCATTGATGATGAGATCGCCATACAACAACAAATCAAGGTCGATAGTGCGTGAACTGAATTTAGGTCCCCGGCGATCACGGGCATGATTGTCTTCGATGCTGCGCAGCCGCTGCGCCACTTCACGGACATCCTGATCGGTTTCAAAACCGACCACCAAGTTATAAAAGTTATCGCCATCAAACCCCACCGCTTCGCTTTCATAAACCGAGGAAATAATTGGTCCGGGATAATCTTTACGCAGATCCTGCATTGCTGAACGGATATTCACTGCCGGTTCAATATTACTACCAACACTGATATAAACCCATGCCATCTAGCCTTTATCTCCACGCTCAATGATGACACCAACGTCGACTGCAGCAGACACCGCACCCTTTTTATTGAGTCGCAACCGCAGCCAGGGCACACTGAACTCTTCACGGATAATCATTGCGACCCGCTCGGCCAGGGTTTCAACCAACTCAAACTCACTCTGTTCAACAAAATCAATCACCCGTTTAGACACCGCTTTGTAGTTAAGGGTGTCATCAAGGTTATCGGTTTCGGCGGCACGACGAATATCTGTGCCCATCTCCAGGTCAAGAATGACCCATTGCTTGATCTCACGTTCCCAATCGTAAACGCCGATCACGGTTTCAATCTTTAAATCACTTAAGTAAATTATATCCATCGGTTCTTCTTGTTGATTTTACAGCCCGAGCACCACTACGTGGGCATTCCGACCTAAATTGCCGTATTATTACGCCCCATTCCAGCTTTATTTGAATCGAAATATTATGCTTGATATCAGCCTTGTTGTGTTCGCCTATTTATTGGGTTCGGTCTCCGCCGCCATCGTTACCTGCAAGGTAATGGGGCTACCAGACCCTCGCTCTGAAGGTTCCCGCAACCCCGGCGCCACCAATGTTTTACGTTATGGTGGTAAAAAAGCCGCAGGCATAACCCTGTTTGGCGACATGCTCAAAGGCCTACTGCCGGTTTTACTGGGGCACGCCATGGGCGTTAATGAAAGCATTTTGACAGCCATTGCCATGGCGGCCTTCCTCGGCCATCTGTATCCAGTTTTTTTTGGCTTCCGGGGCGGCAAGGGCGTAGCAACAGCCTTTGGCGTCCTACTTGGCCTGGCCTGGCCGGTGGCACTTGCCGTGCTTGCCACCTGGCTGATCATGGCCAAGGTGTTCAAGATCTCATCCCTGTCAGCCCTGACTGCGGCTGTCTTGACACCGCTGTATACCTGGCTGCTGGCCCCTATAAATGTATATATCTGCTTCAGCATCGCTATCTCAATACTACTGTTATGGCGTCACCGCAACAATATCCAGCGCCTGGTTTCTGGCGCCGAGGGCAAAATCAACGGCTGATTAGGCAGGCTCGACCTTGAGCCAACCCTCGCCCATATCAACAACCCTGACCCGGCTGCCAGCCGGACAGTCCGGCCCTTGGATAGTCCAGACCAGACCATCGATATTCAGGCTGGAATGACCGCCCTCAATGCCACTGACCAAATTCGTCACCCTGCCAACATAACTGCGATTTTTGAGGACATCCTGCTGTTGCTGGATTTTTTGCATACGCTCACGCAACATGGAGCGACTCAGCCAGATAAAGCCCGACGACAAAACCACAAAGAACAGGCCTTGCACCGCAAAACCTGCATCCGGATAGAGGCCACTCAATCCCCCGACCACGACAGCGGCAACACTAACCGCCATAAACATAAAGCGGCCATGCATAACCTCAATAATCAACAGCAATGAAGCCACAGCAAACCAAAACCAATGAAACCCAAACTCGGCAATATAATCCATCTTGATTTCCAGCCGCTTAAACGGCCACTCCTGTTAAAATAGCTTGATTTTCAGAATTATAACCCTTGTCAGCCCACAACCCACACATGATATGCAACACTGCCACCATGACTCCACTGGATATCACTTGAACATACGCGCCAAGTTCATTAAGTTAATCCTGGTGCTCAGTGCAAAACTGCCTTTGCGCCTCAACCACCAGCTCGGCAGTCTGCTGGGGCAATGGCTGATACTAACAAACAACACACAACGACGCATCGCCAGACGCAACCTACAACGCTGCTTTCCCGATCTCAGCAGCGAACAGCAACAAGACCTGTTGCGTCGCAACATGCAGGAAACAGGCAAGACCCTGTTTGAAAGCGGCCGGGTATGGCTGACGGACAAATCCTGTTTTTTTACTATGGTGCAGGAAGTACATGGCGAACACCATCTACAACAAGGATTAACGAAGGGTAACGGTGTCATCCTGGCGATCCCGCATCTGGGCAACTGGGAGGTCATTGGCCTCTATTGCTCATCACGTTACGCCATGACCAGTCTCTATAGGCCACCACGGCAGGAAGGCATCGACGAACTGGTTCGTCATGCCCGTGAACGTTTTGGCGCCAAGCTGGTTCCCACCAATGCCAAGGGAGTGCGCGCCCTCTATCAGGCCCTGGCCGCCAATGAGCTGGTGGCCATTCTTCCAGACCAGGATCCGCGCGGCAGTGGCGGCCAGTTCGCACCCTTTTTTGGCATTCAGGCCAACACCATGACACTGTTATCACGCCTAAGCCAAAAGTCTAAAGCCGCCGTATTATGCTGTTATGCCGAACGCCTGCCTCGTGGGCGCGGTTTCGCCATCCATTTTCTTCCCGCCGATGCAGGGATATATGAAAAAGATATGAACACATCCATCGCCGCGCTGAACCGAATGGTAGAACAAAGCATCCGCCAAATACCGGATCAGTATCAATGGGGCTACAAGCGTTTTCGTAGTCGCATCGAAGGAGAGAAGGATTTTTACAGTGGGCTTTAAATTATAAGTGTCTAGATGTCAGACATCATACTAAGTTACAGGGCGCCCATCAGTATCAACTCGTCTTCTAACCGAAAATCGGCTGCTTCGGATCGTAGGTCTAATACACTAACCTGACAACTGAATGCCACGCACCTGCTCTCGCTGTTTCACGAGCAGACTATAATTTCATGCAACCATCATCTATTCTAAATGGCCAACTTATGCTTTTATTCTCATACTCGGTCGCTATCTCTTTCTGATCAGGCTTAGGCCATCGCCAACCGGAATCATACTGATATCAATCCGCGTATCGTGCTTAACAAATAAATTAAATTCACGAATAGCACAGGTGTCAGGCTTTTGATTTTCAGGTTCAGCGACACTGCCATCCCACAAAACATTGTCCACTACAATCAGTCCACCCGGACGCAACAACTGCAGACAACGTTCATAATAATTAAGATAGCTTTCTTTGTCGGCATCGATAAAGGCAAAATCAAACTCACCTGCCTGGCCGTCGTTTAACAAACCATCCAGAGTCTCTATAGCCGGTGCCAGACGCAACTCAATCTTGTCGGCCTGCCCGGCAAGCCGCCAATACCGTTTACCTATCGCTGTCCACTCATCACTGATGTCGCAGGCAATTAAGCAGCCGTCCTCGGGCAGACCCATGGCGATGGCAAGCGCGCTATAACCAGTAAAGGTACCAACTTCAATCGCTCTGCGTACGCCAAGTAATTGCACCAACAAGGTCATAAACTGACCCTGCTCTGGGGCAATCTGCATCATCGCCATTTCAAGCTCGGCGGTTTCATGCCGCAGCGCTAGCATTACTTCCGATTCACGCAATGAGACATCGCGCAAATAATCATAAACAGGTTGATCTAAAAATATGGTTTTCGCTGACACGTTTTTATCTCCACAACAATCTAAAACACCAAGTAACTTTCAATCTTGCAAAAATGGATTGTTTGTCCGCTCATGACCAAGACTAGACATTGGCCCATGGCCAGGTACAAACACCACACCATCACCCAAGGGCAATAGTGTTTCTTTGATACTGGCGATCAACTGGCCATAGTCACCTTGCGGAAAATCGGTTCGCCCAATAGAACCCTGAAACAAAACATCGCCGACAAAGGCAATGCCATCAATCTCATTATAAAAAACCACATGTCCGGGGGTATGGCCTGGACAGTGCAACACCGACAATGACTCATCACCAACACTCACCACATCGCCCTGGGCCAGCCATTGATCCGGCTCAAAGGCATCAGCATGGAGAAAGCCAAACATCTCGGCCTGCTTCGATAATGACTGCAACCAAAAGGCATCGGCTTGATGCGGGCCAATGATGGGCACCTCAAATCTTGTTGCTATCTGCTTTGCGCCACCGACATGATCAAGGTGACCATGTGTGAGCAGGATCTTCTCCAGCTGCAAACCCAATGCATCCACCTGCGCCAGCAACACCTCAATATCGCCACCAGGATCAATCAACGCGGCCTTATTGGTGTATTCGCACCAGATCAAGGAACAATTCTGCTGGTAGGCCGTTACCGGAATGGTCTTATATTTCACCTTACACCTATCTTCATGCTTTGATTATTCTTGCCCGAGATAAACCAGGCATTCTATTTTAGATCCAACACTGTCGTCACATTTGCTGTTGTCGCCGCAGCAATCCGCTCCGCATTTTCCCCCCTGATCCCTGCCAACACTGCCAGATAGTGCGGTAGATACTGGGGGCTGTTACGTTGACCACGACTGGGCTCGCCAGACATATCGGGGGCATCCGTCTCCAGCACAATGCTTTCCAATGGCAGCTGTTTGGCCAGATTTCGCAGTTTGGTCGAACGCTCATAGGTAATCATGCCACCAAAACCTAGCTTGAACCCCAGGTCAATGTATTGCTGCGCCTGTTCAAGACTGCCATTAAAGGCGTGGACAATTCCGCCCTTGGGCCTGAAACGTTTCAATATAGAAATCACCTGATCATGCGCCTTGCGCACGTGCAAGATGACCGGCAAACCAACACTGCAGGCAATGGTAAGCTGGGCCTCAAATAGCGTTATCTGGCGCGGCCTATCCAAATCTGTCAGGAAAAAATCCAGGCCAATTTCACCCACGGCCACCACATCAGCCGTATCGGCCAAACGCAGCTCCAGAATTTTCAGATCGTCTGCACCATGCTCATCAAGATAGACCGGATGCAGACCCAGAGCAGGATAAAGTCCCTGCCGCTGACGACAGACTTGCAACAGCCTATCCCAACCAGATGCGGTTATCCCCGGCACCACGATTCTGCTGACGCCCTGCGCCCAACAATCGTCCAACACGGCATCGCGATCCGCATCAAAATCAGCGACATCAAGATGACAGTGACTATCAACAATCTCCATAGCAAACATTGTACTGCAACTTGGATGCCTCCTGTGCCCCAGGGATTTGGTGTATTATTGGCCCTGTTTCAGTCAGCCGAACCCAGTTCCATGAGCAATAAACAGACCCCAGACGCCATCTACGCGAAACCCCATGAACAGATTGTTGACTTTGAATTCAATGAAGCTGTGGCTCGCGTCTTCCCCGACATGATTCGTCGCTCGGTGCCTGGCTATAGCACCCTGATTACCATGCTCGGCCTGCTGGCTCAGGAATATGCCCAGTCAGGCAGCAACATCTATGACTTGGGTTGTTCGCTGGGTGCAGCATCACTGTCCATGCGCCGACGCATCCCGCACCACGACTGTCACATCGTCGCTGTAGATAATTCCGCGGCCATGGTGACACAGTGCCAAGACAATATTGCCGATGACATTTCACCGATTGGGGTTGATGTGCTTTGTGCCGACATCCGCGAACTCAAGTTCGAGCGCGCCTCTGTGATCGTGCTCAACTTCACTCTGCAGTTTTTACCACCAGAACAACGCCAAAAATTACTTGAAGAAATTTATACTGGCCTGTTGCCCGGCGGCATCCTGGTCTTATCGGAAAAAATTGTGTTTGATGTTGCCGACGAGGCCGAGCTGCTGGACAGGCTGCACCTGACATTCAAAAAGGCCAACGGTTATAGCGAACTGGAGATCAGCCAGAAACGCTCCGCACTTGAAAATGTTTTAATTCCGGAATCCATACCGCAACACCATCAACGCCTCAAGACCATCGGCTTCAAACAGAGCAGCACCTGGTTTCAGTGTTTTAATTTCGCCTCTATCCTTGCCATCAAATGATCGACTTCAGTCCACTTTACCAGCAACTAAAAGGCACCGACCTTGAGCCATTAGGTACGGCACTGCCTGCACTGCTTGAGCAGAACTTCAGCGAAAAACGCCACGGTGATCTGCCCCGGTGGTTTGCTGTCCTTGAGGCCTTGCCGAAGATCGAACCAGGCAAAGTGAACCTGGATGCCAGCGCTATCACTGTCGGCGATGAAAACAGTTGTTCCGCGGCAATGCGGGACACGATAGAGACCGCCTTAAGACAACTAATGCCCTGGCGCAAAGGCCCGTTCTCGATTCATGGCGTTGAGGTTGATACAGAATGGCGCTCTGACATGAAATGGGATCGCCTTAAGGATCACATCCAGCCACTTAAAGGCCGCACCGTACTTGATGTCGGCTGTGGCAGTGGTTATCACTGCTGGCGCATGGCCGGAGCTGGCGCTGAACTGGTGATCGGCATCGACCCATCACCATTGTTCGTGGTGCAACACCAAACCATCAAACACTTTGCCGGCGAGCACAACACCTTCGTACTACCACTTGGCATTCAAGACATGCCCGAGAAACTGGCTGCCTTTGATACGGTTTTTTCCATGGGTGTGCTTTACCATCGCCGCTCACCACTGGATCACCTGATCGAACTGCGTGACAACCTGCGCCAAGGTGGCGAGCTGGTATTGGAGACGCTAGTTGTTGAAGGCCAGCTAGGCGAGTGCCTGATGCCGGAACAGCGTTACGCCAAAATGCGAAACACCTGGTTTATTCCCTCTTGTGCCACGCTTGAGCTGTGGCTGCGACGTTGTGGTTTCAGAGATATCAAGCTTGTTGATGCCACCACCACCAGCACCGCAGAACAGCGCACGACCTCATGGATGACATACGAATCGCTGATTGATTACCTTGATCCCGATGACCACAGCAAAACGGCCGAAGGCTACCCGGCGCCGATGCGGGCCATCTTCACCGCTACTCGACCTTAAACACCCTCTTAGCTAAACTGTGAAAACCAGCTATCCTGCCGATGTCATAAACATGACTAGAAGTATGACGACAAAAGGGTTTTGAATCATGACTGATGAAATATTCCAGGTTTTGGTCAATGGCACATTGGCGGAAGGTGCCAAAATCGAGCAAGTCAAACAAAACATTGCCAAGCTATTCAAGACCACCCCGGACAAGGTCGAACCCATGTTTTCCGGCCGCAAGCTGGCGGTAAAGAAGGGCCTGAACAGACAAACCGCCCTAAAATACAAAGCCGCTATCAACAACGCCGGCCTGGCTGCGGCAGTTGCCCCGATGACACGCGCAACACCAGTCCATACAGACAATGCGAATGACATTTCGCTCGATCATGCATCTCTGGCGGCCATCGGCAGCACCCTTGATGACAGCCCAGTTGCTGTCTCAGCTGACATCGACACCGGCAACCTTGCTATGGACTCAGCTGGTGAAACGCTGATTGAAGCAACCACCACCACCGAGTCTGCCATCAACATCAGCCAGATATCGATGTGCGAGGTAGGCGAAGATGTAAGCGAATACACGCCAATTCCGGAACCGGATATCGACATCAGTAATCTCGACATGGGGGAGGCCGGTGAGACCGTCATGCAGCATGAGCCTGTGCCAGAAGCCAATATCGATATCAGCGAACTATCCATGGCCGCTGCCGGCGAGGATGTCATGCGACATAAAGCAGTACCACCGGCCGATATCGATACCAGCACTTTAGAACTGGACTCAACATCAGACTAGCCACACAACATTAGATGCAATAGCTCAGGCTTGGTCGAAATAGCTCCAGTCTACGCCTGATTTACAGCACCAGGCTGCTTGTGAGGCAGATGAATTTTTGGCTCTACAGTGCCTGCAAGTGGGTCGTTGAAGGTGGCCATATTCAGACCATTCTCAGAGCGCGCAACGATGGTGGTGATGGCTGCATCCCCCGTCACATTTACCGCGGTGCGCATCATATCCAACAGCCTATCCACACCCATGATCAGTGCAATGCCTTCAACTGGCAGGCCCACTTGATTCAATACCATTGCCAACATAATCAAGCCCACACCGGGTACACCCGCCGTGCCGATAGAGGCCAGTACCGCCATAACAACCACCGTTAAGTAGCCCATCAGCCCCAGATCAAGGCCATAAACATTGGCGATAAAAACGGTTGCTACCCCCTGCATAATCGCTGTGCCATCCATATTAATGGTGGCGCCAAACGGCACTACAAACGAGGCCGTGGAGTTATCCACGCCGATGCGTTTCTCTACCGAGCTCAAGGTGATGGGAATCGTTGCATTAGAACTGGAGGTGCTAAAGGCAAATATCTGTGCTGCGCGCATCTTCTTCATGAAGGTGAAGATATTCACTCTAGCTAAAAGCTTAAGCAATAGCATCAGCGTGCCGGTGAGATGCAGTACCAACACCAATGCGACAGTGGCGAAATAGCTCATCATTGGCATGATCAGATCCAGCCCCTGCTGAGAAAAGGTCTTGGCCATCAGCGCAAACACGCCGTAGGGGGCGATATGCATAACAATATTGACCACCTGCATCATTACTTCATTCAGGCGCTCTGCCAAATCAATAAGTGGTTTGCCGCGTTCACCAATCATCAGAATGCACACCCCGAAGATGATGGTAAAGAAGATGATCTGCAGCATATTGCCATCGGCGTAGGCAGCAATCGGGTTGGTGGGCACCAGATTGATGATGACCTGACTCAGCGGTGGCGCCTCAGGGGCAGTGAAACTACCAGTAGCATTTTCTGTTAAGGCAAAGCCTTGACCCGGGCCAATCAGTGATGCCATCGCCATCGCCAATGAGATCGCCAGTGCCGTGGTGAGCAAAAATAACAAAAAGGATTTTAGCCCCACCCTTCCCAGTTTGTTGATATCACCCAGACCGCATACACCACTAATCAGTGAGAAGGTGACTAGCGGTACCACCAGCATTTTCAGTGTGCTGATGAAGATGGCACCGACTACGTGGAACAGACCATTCACCATATATTCCTGCACCCAGGCGACCTCGGCCATAAAGGCATTGATTAGGCTGCCCAAGATAAGGCCCGCGGCCATCCATACCAATATCTTGGTGGTCATTGTTGTCTTTGACGACATGGAAACTCCATTCAGAATATATTGAATGAGAGGTATTCTACAGGGAATGGGAGAGGGAGTTGTACTAGCAAGCGTATGCCCGTCTCGACGCTGCCTAATCAACCCGGTCATAAACAGGCTGCTACAATTTGTGCATGGCCAGCTAAGGTTTAGGCATATGCACAACAACACATAACGAAACAATCACTCAAGCATAGCCACTTTCTGTCCCCCCTTTTGCGGCAGGTCACTTTCAGGTTGATAAGGTACATTGAACGCCTTGATACGGGTAATCCATTTGATTTTTTTTGCTTGCTCCTTCATATAATCCCTATCAGTAAACGGCCCGGCCAGCACCTTACACTTACCGGTCTCACAGCCTGTAGTGGTCACCGGCAAATCCAATTCCTCCAGCTGTAGCATCAGCTTGCGTGCAGTTGAATAATTTTTATACGTGGCTAACTGCAACATCCAGCGACGCGGGTATTTTGAGGTTGGGCGTAGCTGTTCAATCGGCTCAGCAAAACCCGATGCGCGCTCCCCAACAGTCCTTACTCGTCGCCAGCCATCTACCCAGAGTTGATCTGGAATAAGCGCTGTCACTTTATTGACCAATGCCGCCAGGTTCAGATTACCCGCCGACTCAGGCTTATGGATTTCAAAATAGAGCGCACCATTTTTATAACCATATTTGAATGACTCGTTGACGACCCGCACCGGCGTACCTTTCGCTGTACGATGCACCAATATCGCAATATCCTCAGGATACAGGCGCACTCCGCCACGACTGACCTTTTTACCAATACTATTGGGGTCATTGGTGCCATGAATCATAAGACCGGGCGCATCCAGCATCACGGCGTATTCCCCAAGTGGGTTTTTCGGCCCAGGAGGAACAATTCTCGGCAAGCGTGGATTTGCCTCGCGGGCTGAGGCTGGCACCTCCCAACTTGGCTTACGTACACGTTGGGTAACCTTGTAACTTCCCTGCAACCTCAAGCCACCGTCACGGCCAATACTGATCGGATAGGTACTCACCAGTGCGGGCCCCTGTTCGGGGTGGGTATAATGATAGAGGCGTTTTCCGGCAATATTGATGACTATCCCTTCGCGTGCGCCCCTAGGCAAAATATGCCGCGACGGGATCACAATCCTCTGCCCCCGTTGCAGCAGACCGGGATTAACACCCGGGTTTGCCGCCTTGATTGCCTCATAACCCACATCATAACGGCGGGCAATATGCTGCAGGGTCTCAGACGACTTGGCCCGGGTATATTGCACCTGGCCGATGACATCATCGCCCTGACTAGGCAAAACATAGGTGGCGGCACTGGCCGATCCAGCCGTCGCCAACAGGCACAACAAAACCACCTCATAACAAGACCTTAGCCGTAGACAAGCAATATTAATGATTGAAATTAAAGACTTACTCGACATCCAAACAAACACCCTCAACAGCTAAAACTTACATTGTTACAATAAGTTACGGCAGAAAACGGAGAAAGTTGAGTTTCTGAATGTGCAACAGTTTAAAACTGGCGTCGGCTTTATTTGCCCAGTTCTTTCAGACTAGCCTGCGCCATGCGTTCAATATCAGCCAGACGCATCCCGGCACGCTCGAGAAAGTTCTGATCATAGTCAGCTGGATTGGCCCAGTAACGTCCCTTAATGCTGCAGCGACTGGCCAGTTTATTCAGTTCCAGATCTTCCAGCGCAAAGGCCAGCTGGGTCCAGCTCAGCGACAGACGTTCTTCTTTTTCAATCGATTTTTCACGCCCCTCTTCCAAACTGCGTAAATAGACCGTGGTTTCTCTAACCACTGAGATCACCGCCCGTAGCGCCTGCTTTGATTCCAACTTGCGTTGTTGCTTGGCCCGGCGCAGATTCCCTACCCACTGTTTGACATGAGTAATTATGCTCAACAGTTCTTTTGCGCTGAGTTCAGCCAAGGGCATACTAATCAGGCTTAAATTGCAGTGATGCGGAATTAATGCAGTAACGCAACCCGGTCGGTTGGGGACCATCCTTGAAGACGTGACCAAGATGGGCATCGCAAGTAGCACACCGGGCCTCGACTCGTTGCATGCCATGACTGATATCAACCTGCTCGTCGATATTGCCTGCATCAACCGGCTGCCAGAAGCTGGGCCAGCCACTGCCCGAGTCATATTTTTGCTCCGAGATAAACAATGCCGCACCACAACAGACGCATTGATAACTACCCTGCTGTTTCAAGTCGTAATAGTCACCCGAAAAGGCCATCTCGGTTCCGTCCTGACGGGCAACGCGATACTGCTCGGGCGTTAGTTGCGCCCGCCACTCGGCATCTGTTTTGGTGATTTTTTTAGTCATTAAGCTGTTGCTCAGGCGGGCATGTCTGGAATCATCATGCTTTCAAGTTTGTTAATCACATCTTTGATAAAGAGTTTGCGCTTCTTCATGCGCCGTACCTGCATTGGGTCAACAAAGGCCTGCTCCTGTAACGTGGCAATGGCATCATCAAGGTCACAGTGCTCAATCCTCAGCACTTCAATCCGGGCCTCAACCGCTTCAATTTCTTCGTCAGTCAAACGTTGGCTCATATCAATCCCTTAACCACAAAATACCTAACCGCAACAGCGTTTAAACTTTTTTCCACTACCACATGGGCAGGGAGCATTTCGACCGATCTTTTCAGCCTCTGGCTGCTGCTGAATCTGGCCATCCACATACTGCCAACGACCTTGCTCTCTTACAAACCTACTACGCTCGTGTAAGGATTGTAAACGTCCATTACCCTTAAATTGAGCAATAAACTCAACCCAGCCCTCATTATCATTTGCCTCACCACCCTGACAGCCAATAATCTCCAGACCAAACCAGCGGACACCCAGTTCGAGCTGGAGCTGTTCCGGCCGGCTACTCTCATGCCAGCTCTGCAGCAGATAGTCACTTTCACGCAAGACAAAAGCCGTATAACGCGAACGCATCAACTGTTCGGGGTACTGCGGCGACTCAACCGCATCAATATAGCGACCACAACACTGACTATAATCATTACCCGAACCACAGGGGCAAGGGTTTACATCATCACTCATTACAACAATTCTCCCGCAGGATTTCAGCCAGCTGTTGGGTCGCCGGACCGACCCGCCCTGGCTGACCAAAGATCATATACATATGACCATAACGGCGTTGACCTTCGCTCATGGGCAGCGGTTTCAATTTTCCCTGTTCAATATACCCCTGCACCTGATGCGTGGGCACCCAACCAAAACCCAAGCCACTCAACAAGGCCTCTACCGCCTTATCGAGACTGGTCACGGTCCAGCGATGTTCAGAGCCTAACCAACCCGTACTGCGATTCAGATAGAGGCCAGAATCACGAATCACCACCTGTAATTCACGTCGTAGATCATCATTGCCGAGCTCTCGGCCCAAGTGATGTAAAGGATGCCCTGGTTCAGCAACAGCAACAAACTCAACCTCGACCAAACGATCCCCCAAGAACCCCTGAGGTACCTGACCAGCAATTGCCAGGTCTGCCCGGCCCTCAATCAGAGCCTCATCAGCCCCCGACAACACCACCTCATTGAACTGCACCCGCGTGCCACGGCTGAGCGGCACAAACTGCTTCAAGGCCGCCATCAGATAACAACTGGGAAAGGCAGCATCAACCACCAGCCGCACCTCCGCTTCCCAGCCCTGCTCCATATTATGTGCCAGGGCCTCCAGCTCGGCGGCATCATTGACCAACTGTCGCGAACGATTCAAAAGGGCCTCACCTGCCGGCGTCAGTTTGGCTTTGCGACCTTCAATCTGCAATAGCGGTAGTCCCAGCAACTCTTGCAACTTGGCCACAGCATAGCTGACCGATGACTGACTGCGATGCAGATGCTCGGCGGCCTGGGCAAAACCACCACAATCTATCACCGCCTGCAAGGCGCGCCACTGCTCTAACGAAACTTTGGGATTATTCATCGACCTATTATCTATAAATTCGATATTTATTAGCAAATATTTGCGCTTTTTTATCTGATTTTTTTAACCATAATTATCCTCACCAAACACACAATCACGGAGAACACATCATGCACACCTTAGAAAAACCCACCACTCTCATCGGCCGCATCCTGCTTGGTCACATATTTGTCATGGCAGGCGCCAGCAAGCTGGGCGCAGGCTATGCCGCCACCCAGAGCTGGATGGATGCCATGGGTGTACCCGGCATCCTATTACCTGCCGTCATCCTGCTTGAAATTGGCGCGGGTGCCGCCTTGATCCTGGGTTTTCAGGCACGGCTGGCCGCCGCTGCCCTGGCAGGATTCAGCATCATCTCGGCATTGATATTCCACAACAACCTTGTCGATCAGATGCAGATGATCTTGTTCATGAAGAACTTCGCCATGGCCGGTGGCCTGCTATTTGTTGTCGCCTTTGGTGCCGGGGCCTGGAGCCTGGACGCACTCCGTTCAAGAAAAACACAACACGCTCAGTATGCAGCCAATGCCGGCCTTGGCTAAGATAGACATAAAGCCCCGCCTCAATAGAGGCGGAGCAGCGTTTTAAGGGAGTAAATAATGGGTTTATTGATCAATGGCGAATGGCATGACCAATGGTATGACACCAGTAAAACAGGTGGCGCCTTTGTCCGTAATGAAGCACAGTTTCGCAACTGGGTAACGGCCGATGGCTCAGCAGGGCCAAGCGGTAAGGGCGGATTCATGGCCGAGTCCGGCCGTTATCACCTCTATGTCTCACTGGCCTGCCCCTGGGCACATCGAACACTGATCTTTCGCAAACTGAAGGAACTTGAACAACACATTGGCGTTTCGGTAGTCGACCCGCACATGCTGGAACAGGGCTGGGCTTTCACGGGCAACTTAGGTAGCAATCTGGATGAAATCAATGGCCACGACTTTCTTCACCGGCTATACAGCCAGGCCAAAGCCAACTACAGCGGTCGCGTCACTGTACCGGTACTGTGGGACAAACAACGAAACACCATTGTCAGCAACGAATCATCCGAGATTATCCGCATGCTCAACACAGCCTTTAAAGGATTAACCAACGCCTCGAATGATTTTTACCCTGATTCACTACAGGCAGAAATTGATAACATAAATAACTTCGTTTACCACAACATCAACAACGGTGTGTATCGCTGTGGTTTCGCCACCAAACAAAGTGCCTATGACCAGGCTTTTGAGGAACTGTTTAATGCACTGGATAAAATGGAAACACGGCTAACACAGCAACGCTATCTGGTCGGCGATCAAATCACTGAAGCTGACTGGCGCCTATTCACCACCCTGATTCGTTTTGATGCTGTCTATGTTGGTCATTTCAAATGCAACCGCCAACGTATCGATGACTATGCCAACCTCAGCAACTACTTGCGCGAGCTATACCAAGTATCTAGCATCGCAGAAACGGTAAACATGGAACACATCAAACAACACTACTACTATAGTCACGACACAATTAACCCAAGCCGGGTTGTGCCAAGAGGCCCAGCACTGGATTTTGACAAGCCACACAATCGCAACAGCATAAAGCTAAGGAGATCAGCATGAGCATGTACAAACAAGGCACACCCTACCATGTAGATGTAAAAGCAGGAAATTCCGTTTATATCTGCCAGTGTGGCCAAAGCAAAAATCCGCCCTACTGCGACGGCTCGCATCAGGATCATCCACCTGCTGAACCACTGGCACACAAAGCAGAACAAGATACCGTGCTGTATGTCTGTGGCTGCGGCAAGTCTAGCAATATGCCATTTTGCGATGGCAGCCATGAAGAGCCCTAAACAACGCACTAGAGACAATAGCCATGATAATCAAACGTAAAGCAGTTGAAACCCATGAAGGCGAAGGCGTAATCGTCAAACGACTGATGCCTATTCCCCAGTTTCGCAACTATGATCCATTTGTACTGTGGGATGACTTTACCATCACACCCGGCAACGGCTTTCCTGACCACCCCCACCGTGGTTTTGAAGCCATCACCTATCTCTTTACTGGCTCGATACGCCACGAGGACAATCTCGGCAACGCCTCGACAGTACATGCTGGTGGCGCGCAACGTTTTACCGCCGGCCGTGGCATTGTCCATTCGGAAATGCCCAACGAAAAAAATACAACCCGCGGTATACAACTATGGATCAACCTGCCGCAGCGGCTAAAAAAGATTAAGCCAGGCTACCAGCAGGTTAATCATGACCAGTTTCCGGTCAGCGACATCGAGGGCGGACAGGTTAAAATCATTGTTGGCCAAGACTCACCGCTAGAAATAAAAACACCAATGGCTTATCTGGAACTGCAACTAAACGCTGGCGCAAGCTATAGTGAAGCCGTAGCAGAGGGTATGCGCGGTCTAGTCTATATGGTCGATGGCGAAACTGAAATCGACGGCCAGATATACAAAGCTGCCGACACCGCATTTTTTGATGAAGAGAGTGAAATCAAGATAACAGCACAACAAAAAAGTCGGCTAATGATTTGTTACGGCTCACCCCATGGCGAACCTATTATTCAACATGGGCCATATGTAGATTAGTCTCTTGAGTTGTCATTCCGGCACCCAAAGAACGGGCACAAGCATAAGTCGGAATGGCAATCTAATCTTATAAGTCAGCCAAAAACTCAGCTTTATAGCTCAAGCGTTCGATATTAATTATTGGCGACTGCATAAAATACAACCCCATCACCCTTCGCCTGATAACAAACCCACTGTTATTCAGGCCTTCCCACAAAGAAAGAAGCATGGTGATATCAAAGCTTTTTGAAGGACTTTAACGTATCAAAGAAGCCCGCGAACACCACAAGGGGAGGAGCTTCATGTCAGGCTTGTTTATCGGCCGACCCGATTTTGACTTATTACCGCCAGAACCTGAACCGCCCGAAGAAAAGGCGATCGGTTAAGCATATTGCCGTGAGATAGTACGCGACGGCATTTCAAGACAAGTGCTCGATGGCCTGCTGGAGATTGGCACCTTTGGCATGAAGATTCCAAAGGAATACGGCGGGCTGGGTTTCTCGAATAAAAACTATGGCCACGTGCGTTCCCTGGTAGCACGCAAGGCCATCTCGGACTTTTCCCTAACTGAACCTTCAACCGGATCTGATGTTGCCAACGTGAAAACCGAAGCGGTGTTGAGCGTTGATGGTGCTTAGTATCAAACTTGAACTCCAACAGTAGACATTAATTCGCATAAAATAATTCCTCCGGAGTTTTGTAGTTGTGGTGCTTTCGTGACCGAGCACTCTGTTTGTTCGCTATAACATCACATTGTTGCTGGGTGAGTGAAGCTATTTATTTTTTCTTTGGCAGATATTGACGTATTAATCCGCTGTAGTTTTCATTGCTGCCTCTTTCCCAGGGGTGATAAGAGTTAGCGAAATAAAATTAGCTCGGCTCTTTCTCGATCTTTTTATACTGATGAAATTCTTCGCCATTGTCAGAAGCTATCGCTTTAATCGCTGCTGGATTTCGTCGGATCAACATCAATATTTTCTGGTTCAGTGACGCCGTGGTTCGGTCTGCTATTTTTCCGATATATACAAAGCCCATTTTTCGTTCTACTAATGTGACAATACAATCGGTTGAGCCCATTCCCATAACGGTGTCAATCTCCCAGTGCCCCTTGAATCTGCGTGTTTCTACACTAGATGGACGGTCAGAGATATAGCGTTTACTAGCGAGTTGACCTCGACTGTCATAGGCTTTATAGCGTTTACGTCGTTTCATCAATTTAAAGCGACGAATGAAGCCAACGATCTGCCCCAGCGATCAGGGAACCTGTGTATAAGTAAGAAGTCAGCCTCTCCGCAATGATGGTTGCGTCTTGACCGGTAACGACGAGCACCTGTTATGCGCTGTCTTTTCTGGGTCGATAAGCACAGTCGATGTGATGGCAACTGTTACGTGCTCATGTCACCGAAATTAAAAACAGTAAAAAATACACTGTCACTTTCACCGTGTTTGTTTATGACAAGAAGACCACCGAAGCGACTGTCATTTCGCTTCTGGTTTATCGTATCGACAAGAGCGACGACGATGAATCAACGTTTAAGTCATGAACATCACTTACCTTCGCCCCATAACTGCTCAAGTCGTGCATCACGACCGCAGCCATAACGATAATACTTATAACGCAACGGGTTCCTGTAATGATAGTTTTGATGATAGGACTCAGCAGGGTAAAACTGACTCGCTTGGGTGATTTCAGTCACAATTGGCTCTTTAAAAGGTTTGCTCATCTCCAGCGCAGACCTTGATTCCTGAGCAAGTTTTTTCTGCTCATCATTCATATAAAAAATAGCTGAACGATACTGACTACCGTGATCACAAAACTGAGCATTTGGCGTAGTTGGATCAATATTTCGCCAAAACACCGCCAACAGCTCGGTATAACTGACCTGCTTCGGGTCATATTCAAGCTTTACCGCCTCAGCATGGCCAGTGTTCCCTGCCGACACCTGTTTATAAGTCGGGTTGTTCTTGTGACCACCGATATAACCAGACGTGGTAGCCAACACCCCTTTTACCTTGTCAAAGTCACTTTCAGTACACCAGAAGCAACCCCCGGCAAAGATAGCCGTCTCAATTTCAGTCATGCTCGATTCTGCCATAGCCTGTATTGGCAAGATTGACACAGCCATTATCACCAGTCCTAAAAAAACATTTAACATAGATTTATTCATCATTCATATACCTGTTTATTTTCACACTCCCATCTTAGTCGTGAAATACCACAAAAACCTTTCATTAAAAAACCATACTGTTACAAATTTATAGCTTGGACAATATTTTAACCACACAAACAATCACATTATGTCGCTTAATAATTTCTTTGGTTTTCAACCAAAGCTGCCGATATTTATATACTCGTCAGCGAGCGAGGCATCATTATGACTAACGCTAACAACCCGACGGGGAGTGACGGTTTTAATTTGTGGCTCTTCGTAGATCTGTGTAACATTCATGGTGCCATATTCAGGCCGCCACAATAAAACAGTATGCTGTTTCTGAAGCCATTGAATGAACGATAGCCTTTAGCATTTGCTTTGACGGTTTGAAT
>Ga0316208_1000252_pt1 | contig 74194 bp, 70 predicted proteins | sample 3monopyrite_MG_FD_204944 | JGI IMG/M metagenome (GOLD analysis project Ga0316208, IMG submission 204944) | Microbial mat bacterial communities from mineral coupon in-situ incubated in ocean water Damariscotta River, Maine, United States -... | ecosystem: Environmental > Aquatic > Marine >... | reverse complement strand
CAGCTTGTCCTGGCTCGAACTCAGTGAGCGGCGTTTTTCTGGTATCCACCTCGTTGCTGAAAACCCATAGATGTCCTGCGCGTAAACGGCGTTCTTCACGTTTTTTTAAAATTAGTGGGGTGATGTCACTCATGGCATACTTATTTATGGGGTGGCTTGAAAGCGCGCAGTATACACTGATTAGGTCTATGAAGCAGGCTAGAGTCGCTTGATATGGATGTCTCAAACGGTCGAGTGTTTTGCTTTTGTGGTGTGAAACAAGGATAATTCGCCCCTGATTTTATGTTCATGGCTATTTTCAGTTCTATCTTCTGGATTGAAGGTATTTCATTCGTAGCATAATGTTTTGTTTCGGGTTGTTTGTCGGGGACATTCTGCCAGAGTATTTTTTAATAGAATACTTTGGCAGGGTCGTTCTTGATAGATGAGGTTTTGTTGAGTTAAGAAAGGGAATAAATGATGAAGATCGGTACAACTTTGACACAGTTCATTATTGAAGAGCAGCGCAAGATTAACGCGACGGGTGATTTTACAGCATTGTTGAATGATGTTTGCACGGCGTGTAAGAGCATCTCCAATTTGGTAAATAAGGGTGAGTTAGTCGGTGTGCTAGGCAGCGCTGAATCTGAAAATGTTCAGGGTGAAACGCAGAAGAAGCTGGATATTTTGACTAATGATGTGATGGTTGAGGCGAATTCCTGGGGTGGACACCTCGCCGGAATGGCCTCGGAAGAATTGGAAGATGTCTCTCAAATTCCAGCCGAATACCCAAAAGGTAAATATCTGCTGGTATTTGATCCGCTGGATGGCTCTTCAAATATTGATGTTAATATTTCTGTGGGTACTATTTTTTCTATTCTGCGCGCACCAGAAGGTGTAACTGATGCAAAGGCGGCTGATTTTTTACAGCCGGGCACTGAACAGGTTTGTGCAGGTTATGCACTCTATGGCCCGTCTACAATGATGGTGTTGACCACGGGTCAGGGCGTGAATGCGTTTACCCTGGATCAAAATGTGGGTGAGTTTATTTTGACCCATCCGGACATGACAATTCCTGAAGATACTGAGGAATTTGCGGTTAATGCTTCGAACATGCGTTTTTGGGAGCCACCGGTTCAGCGTTACGTTGAAGAATGTTTGGCGGGTGTTGAAGGTGCGCGTGAAAAGAATTTTAACATGCGCTGGGTTGCATCGATGGTAGCTGAAGTCCACCGTATTTTGACCCGTGGTGGCATTTTTCTATATCCAAAAGACAGTAAGGATCCTTCGAAGGCCGGTAAATTACGTCTGTTATACGAAGCAAATCCAATGTCGTTTATTGTTGAGCAGGCGGGTGGTATTTGTTCAACGGGGCGTCAACGTATTATGGAAGTTCAGCCAGATGGTTTGCATCAGCGTGTGCCGGTTATTCTTGGTTCGAAAAATGAAGTTGAGCGTTTGCTGTCTTACCATCAGGAATAATTTTTAATCATAAAAACCCCGGTGCCGAAATCTCGACACCGGGGTTTTTTGTGGCCAGCTATTTTGTAGTTGACGGTCTGATTGAGACGCGAAAGCTACAACGTGACATTAATCGCTGAGGGCAGCATTCCATTCTTCAATGCGGCTGGCATTTTGTTTCAGCAGCTCATCAGTATCGCCCGTGATAGTAATGGATTCAATACTGTCACCCTGAACAATGCTGTTGATGATGTCCTGGTCTTCATCAGCGACGATAGCCCCGAAAACAGTGTGCTTACCGTCCAGCCAGGGTGTGGCGACATGGGTGATGAAAAACTGGCTGCCATTAGTGCCGGGCCCGGCATTGGCCATTGATAAAACGCCTGGCTTGTCGTGGCATAGTTCGCTGTCGCACTCATCTTCGAAACGGTAGCCGGGGCCGCCTGTTCCGGTGCCCAAAGGACAACCACCCTGAACCATAAAATCATCGATAACACGGTGAAAGCTAAGGCCATCGTAGTAACCACGTTTGATCAGGTTGATGAAATTAGCACAGGTAATGGGTGTTTTATCTGCGAACAGGTTTAAATTGATAGCACCTTTATTGGTGTTAATCGTTAGGCTGATGTCTGTCATGGTGTTGTTTTCCTAATTAATTTTAATGTAAATCAGTCTCTGAAATTATTGTATTGCAGCGGCATGTCCAGATTGGCATCGCGGAGCAAGCTCATTACCTGCTGCAGGTCGTCACGTTTTTTCCCGGTGATTCGAACTTTGTCACCCTGGATGGCAGCCTGCACTTTCATTTTGCTTTCTTTGATCATCTTGACGACTTTTTTTGCCAAATCGCTTTCAATGCCTTGACGCAAGGTGGTGACCTGGCGTGCCTGCTGTCCTGCCATTTCGGGTTCTTTGATATCCATGCAAGTGATATCAATGCCGCGTTTGGCGAGTTTAGTTTGCAGGATGTCGAGCATTTGCTTGAGCTGAAAGTCTGATGTTGAGATTAGCGTGATTTCCGCTTCTTTTTGCTCAAAATTTGAATCGGTGCCTTTAAAATCGAAGCGGGTGCCGACTTCTCTGTTGGCCTGATCGACAGCATTTGCTGCTTCATGCATATCAATTTCTGAAACTACATCAAACGATGGCATTTGCCCGGTTCTCCTCTGTCGAAAATTGCATTAAGATTAAGCCGCTGTGGTAGTGATGGTGCGTCAGTCTATCAGATTGATAGCAGAGGGCATATAGGCGGTCAATGGGCTGCCTTATAGTGAGAGTTTAAAAGTAGGATATATAAATCTTAACTAACTGAGGAGCTAGCTATGTTCAGGACGATAGTAATGGGTGCGATAGTTTTAATGGCAACGTTTTTAATATTGCCGGTTTTTGCAGCGCCGACCCCGGCTTCACACGAGGCGTCTGTGTATATCATTTCGCCAGCCCATGGAGAAGTCGTGACAAATCCTGTCACTGTTCGTTTTGGCCTTAAAAATATGGGCATTGCGCCAGCAGGTGTTAAGCGTGGTGATACGGGGCATCATCATTTATTGATTGATGTTGCCGGAGAGCCGAAACTTCACGATGCTGTACCTAAAGATAATCAGCATCGGCACTTTGGTTATGGACAAACTGAAACGATGTTGACGCTGACCCCGGGGAAACACACTTTGCAATTGTTGTTAGCGGACGAAAACCATATTCCACATAAACCTGCGGTGGTATCGCGTAAAATTGTCATCTATGTGACAGAGTAAGCGCGCCAACTTGTGTCTTCAGATGGTGCTTGCCCTTTGTGTGGCAGTGTAATTATTCATGATTTCTATCAAGGGCCTGATCGTGATTATTTGATCTGTGATTGCTGTGCACTGATTTTTGTGCTGCCCAAATTTCATTTGACGGCGGAACAGGAACGACAACGCTATGATCTGCATCAGAACAGTCCTGATGATGCAAGGTATAGAGATTTTTTAAATCGCTTGTTAAAGCCACTGGTCATGCAGTTGAAACCAGGCAGTAAAGGCATTGATTTTGCTTCGGGGCCTGCGCCGACATTGTCTGTGATGTTGCAAGAGCAGGGATTTTTTATGTCGGTGTATGATTTGTATTACGCTAACAATAACGATGTTCTGAGTCAGCGCTATGATTTCCTTTGTTGCACGGAGGCGCTGGAACATTTTGCTTCACCTTATCGTGAGTGGCAGCTTTTTTTAAGCATGGTTAAAAGCGGTGGTTGGATTGCGATCATGACAAGCATGTATGACACGGTGGCGTCATTTTCTGATTGGTATTATAAAAATGATCGGACGCATATTTGTTTTTATTCGCGAAAAACGTTCCAGTGGTTGGCGCAACACGACGATCTGGAGATGCAGATAGAAAGTGAGTCAGTGATACTGTTTCGAAAGGGCTAATCATCCAGCAATTCTGTATCTTCATCGCTGTATGCAGGTGAGCAACAACAAAGAATGGCTAAGGGATTGTCACCTGTATTGCAAATACGGTGCGGTGTGTTAGCGGGGATACAGACGGTGTCACCAGTAATGACATCAACCTGCTCGTTGCCCAACGTCAACCGTCCACAGCCAGATATAATGTGATAAATCTCTTCAGTATTAAGATGCTTGTGCAGAATGGTTTCTGATGCGACGTCGATGATAGCTTCAGCTAAGCTTAGCGATGTGCACGAATGTGTGTTGGGGTGCATCAGTTCACGAATTAATGAGCCGTCTTTCGTGATAAAAGAGGTGGCATTGGAATAACGTGATTTCATGATACTGCTCCTACTTTTTAATTCCGCACTTAAAACCAGGTTGCGCCCAAGCCTAACTAAATTCAATAAGTATCAATATACAACGATAAACTATGTTGAGTAACTTAATGTAGCGATCAAATGAGCAGAAAATTTAAAAATATCCGTATATTTTTACTCTTATCGGTATTGTTGTTTGTCAGTATTGAAACCTGGTTGGCCAAGTCGCGCTCTACAGACTGGCAGCAACCACTGTGGTTGATTGTGTACCCGATTAATGGTGATGGCAGTGCTGTAACAAGTAACTATATTGAACGTTTGAATGAATCAAGGTTTGATTCGATTGAAAAATTTTTTGTTCGGGAAGCAGATAAATTTGGTGTTGAGGTAGATGATCCGGTCACGGTGGAGTTGGCGCCGGAGGTTGATGAGCTACCACCGCAACCGCCAGCAAATGGGAATGTATTGTCGGTTATTTTCTGGAGCCTGAAAATGAGGTATTGGGCATACAGTCATGACACGTTTGATGGTCCCCGGCCTGATGTGAAAATGTTTGTGATATATCATGATCCGGCGAAAAAGAGTCGTTTGCACCACTCACTGGGTTTGCAAAAAGGCATGCTTGGTGTTGTCAATGCTTTTGCCAGTCGGCGCATGACGGCGACAAACAATGTCATTATTGCGCATGAATTTTTGCATACTGTTGGTGCATCGGATAAATATGATATTGAGTCTAATCAGCCTATGCACCCAATTGGAATTGCTGAGCCGGAACGTGTGCCTTTATATCCGCAAAATAAAGCGGAAGTAATGGGCGGCCGCATTGCTTTGTCGGCAACACAATCCAGTATACCTTCGAGCCTTAATCAGGTAGTTGTTGGCAAGACTACAGCGCTTGAAATTCAGTGGTTAAACGAATAGTAGTGGGGTAGGTTTAGCGCGGAAAATTTTCTGCGTTGTGTTTAATCCATTCTTTTGCGGCTTGTTCGCTGCTCAATAAACGACCTTCATTCGTCAGCGCATCATTTTTATATTGTTCGATATGGCAGACCTGTTCAACCATGCGTACGGTGTATTCAACTGAATCGTCGTCAAATTTAACTCCGGTTTCATAGTAGTCCTCTTTTTTTTGGCACCACATTACTGTTCCTTCAGCCTCGAAGGGTGGGGTTCGTAGGGTTATCTTAATACGGATGCTCGATCCAGCGGGTACGGCTTGTGCAGTTGTGATACATAAACCGCCTTCACTGATGTTTTGCAGGTGAGGGGGTGCGCTGTCGGCTGAGTCCCCTACTGAGTATTCAATAGGGATGTCGATGGGGTGCCTGATAAATTTGCGCATCTTTTATTCCTGTTTGCTACTGAATAATAGGATCTTATTTATACGCTTTTAGCGTTATTTTCATCAGATGACACCTGTGAACACATTATCTATGATAATGGCGACAATATATCTTTTATCAAGTGATGATCAGATGAGCGGCAGCAAAAATTAGCAATACGGCTAGACATTTTTTTAATATTACTGTGGGCAGATGATGCGTCAGGTGAGCACCTATTGGGGCGCTAATAAGGCTGGCTGCAACAATGCCTGCTACCGCAGGCCAATAAATATAGCCCGTGCTGTAACGCGGCAGCTGCATTTCATCTAATCCACTTAGCAAATACCCGCTGGCGCCCGCAATGGCGATAGGCAGGCCACAGGCTGCTGAGGTGGCAATAGCGTTAGGCAGTTTGATTTTGTTCCACAATAAAAACGGCGTACTGAGTGTGCCACCACCAATGCCGAAAATAGCAGAAATAATACCAATGCCACCCCCACATGCAACCATGCCCGCAGGACTGGGCAATGAACGCTGCGCATCAGGCTTTACACCGAGAAAAATTTGAACCGCCACTAATATCGTAAACAGAGCGAAGCTGATGCGCAGCGTTTGACTGCTGAAACTGTCTGCGAGTGCCGCACCTAAAAATGCACCCATCACTATGCCCGGTGCCAGGCGTTTGAATATTGGCCATAAAATTGCGTTATGGGCATGATGTGCGCGAATAGAAAATGATGCGCTAAAAACTATAGTGGCAAGTGATGTACCGAGTGACAGGTGCATGAGATGTTGATTGTTAAAACCCTGCTGTTCAAAAATAAAAGCCAGTACGGGCACAATGATCAAGCCGCCTCCAATACCGAGCAAACCAGCCAATAAACCTGCAAAAGCTCCCAGCATCAGGTATGTAATTAAAATTAAAAAGCTTTGTTCCAATTGCGTTAGTGACCGTTTTTATTTGTGCTGATTTTTTTAGCGTAGCCAGATTGTTTTTGCATTTTGAAATTCATGTAGGCCCAGATAGGAAAGTTCGCGACCATAACCTGATGCCTTTATGCCTCCAAAGGGCAGGCGTGGATCGCTTTTGACCAAGCCATTGATAAAGACAGCGCCACATTGCATTTGTCGCGCAACGTTTTCGCCACGTTGTGAGTCTTGTGTCCAGACACTGCCACCCAAACCGAAGCGACTTTGGTTGGCCACTTCGATTGCTTGTTGTTCATCTCTGACACGGATGATGCTGGCGACGGGGCCGAACAGTTCATCATCATAAGCAGGCATGCCGGGTTTAACCTGATCTAAAATCGATGCTGGATAAAAAGCACCTGGGTCACTAACGGGGTGGCAGCCTAATACTGCAAGTGCACCTTGAGCAATGCTTTGTTCAACCTGTTGTTGTAGCTCGTCGCGTAAATCATGGCGCGCCATGGGTGCGAGAGTGGTTTGTGCATCCATAGGGTCGCCGTATTTAAGTTCACCGGCGGCAGCGGAAAAATGAGCTACGAATTCATCTGCGATGCTATCAACAACGATAAAACGTTTGGCAGCGATGCAGCTTTGTCCTGCGTTCAGAAAGCGTGATGTGACTGCGACATTGACAGCTTGCTCGAGTTTAGCGTCTTCGAGCAGGATGAAGGCGTCAGAGCCACCGAGTTCCAGCACTGTCTTTTTGAGTTGCTTTCCGGCATTGGCAGCGACATGACGCCCGGCAGTTTCACTGCCTGTTAGAGTAACTGCAGCGATGCGCGGGTCTTCAATGACGTGACTAACCTGTGTTGAAGAAATCATTAGGCTACGGAATACATGATTGGGAAAGTCTGCATCAATAAATAGTTGCTCAATCGCTAGCGCACATTGCGGAACGTTTGAAGCGTGTTTGAGTACCGCTGTGTTACCGCCAATTAATGCCGGAATAGCAAAACGCATGACTTGCCAGAGAGGAAAATTCCAGGGCATTATCGCAAGCAAGGTACCAAGAGGCTGGTAGCTGATGTAGCTATTACTCGCATCGGATGCGATATTTTTGTTAGCCAGAAAAGCCTCAGCATGCGCCGCATAATAGTCACAGGCCAGCGCGCATTTTTCTACTTCAGCGCGTGATTCACGAAACAGTTTACCCATTTCCTGGGTGATAAGTGTTGCTAGTTGATCCTGCTGTTGACGTAAAATTTTACCCAGTTGAATGAAAAGTTTGGCACGCTCCTGCAAAGGCGTTATTGACCATGAGGGGTGTGCAGCAGCTACATGACTTAATGCAGATTCGATTTGAGGGTTTTCCCATAGTGTAGCAGCGCTTTTATTTATATTTGTGCCTGGCTTGATCGTTTCAGTATTCATGATGATGACCCTGTGATTGTCTAGCTCTCTTTAAATTGAAAGCAGGTTTAGTATTAGTATAGCGCCTTGGACAGCGGGTATACTCTGTCGTGAAGCAAAAATAATAATAAATGGAGCAGGAGCTGTTAATGCCTATCATATCCAAGAGTGCCAATATGCCAACGATTTGTGTGCTAGGTGGCACCGGTTTTGTAGGTCAACACCTTGTATATCGTTTAGCGGATGAAGGCTATCACGTTCGTGTTATTACACGGCATCGGTCACGCCACCGTCAACTGTGTGTTCACCCTGGTGTCCAGCTTGTTGAAGGTGACATTCATGACCTTGATGTGTTGCGCCAACACTTCAAGAGTTGTAAGGCGGTAATAAATCTTGCAGCAATTTTAAATGAACGACAACGCGGCGATTTTCAGAAAATACACGTCGTTATGCCGGGTAAAATAATTCAGGCGTGTCGTGATCGTGGCGTGAAAAGATTGTTGCATATGAGTGCGCTGAACGCAGATAGTAGTAACGGAACCAGTCGTTATCTGCACAGCAAAGGGCAGGGTGAAAAGTTGATGAAGGTAGCGAGCGATGATTTGTTCATCACAATGTTTAGGCCTTCAATTATTTTTGGTCCTAACGATCATTTTTTTAATCATTTCGCTACCTTGCTAAAGCTCAGCCGAATCATTTTTCCTGTAGTATGTTCGCAAGCCAGGTTTGCACCTATTTATGTTGGTGATGTGGTGCAGGCTTTTATTAATTCCTTAAATTGTCAGGAGAGCTACGGTAAAAGCTATGATCTATGCGGTCCACGTACTTATAGTATGTATGACCTAGTGCAATTCACTGCCAGTACATTGGGAATAAAACGCCAGCTGATTGCATTGGGCGGTTTAATGTCGGCTATACAGGGACGGGTTCTGGAACGTTTGCCCGGGAAGTTATTTACGTATGACAACTACCTGTCAATGAAGCTGGATAACGTTTGCACGGGTACAATTCCAGGTGAGTTGGGTGTTAGCCTCAGCAGTGTGGAATCTGTAGTGCCGGTTTATTTGATGCAGCAAAATATCCGCGGACGTTATTCTTTGTTTCGCAGCAAAGCTGGCCGTGATGATTAAGCTTTAAGGGCAATACCATGGAAATTTACATGGTGGGTGGAGCCGTTCGCGATACATTGCTGGGCTTGCCAATAAGAGATCGCGATTGGGTAGTGACAGGAGCTACCGCTGATGAAATGTTGGCGTTGGGATATCAGCAGGTCGGGCGTGATTTTCCAGTATTCCTTCACCCCAAAACCCATGAGGAATATGCGTTGGCGCGTACTGAGCGCAAATCAGCACCGGGTTACACGGGTTTTGTGGTGCATGCTGAACCTGATGTTTCGCTTGAGGAAGATCTGCAGCGCCGTGATTTGACCATCAATGCCATAGCTCAGGCCAGTGATGGCAAACTGATAGATCCTTTTGGCGGTGTACAAGATGTGCAGCGCTGTGTGCTACGTCATGTCTCCGATGCTTTTTCTGAAGATCCGTTACGTTTATTACGGGTAGCACGGTTTGCAGCGCGATTCGCGGCGTTGCAGTTTAAAGTGGCAGATGAGACGTTGCAGTTGATGCGTAAAATTGTCGCTGATGACGAAGCGCAATCGCTGGTGCCAGAGCGGGTGTGGACTGAAACATTGCGTGCGTTAGGGGAGCGGCAGCCGGCGTGTTATTTCGATGTGTTGCGTCAATGCGGAGCACTGCAAGCGATTTTTCCAGAGATTGATCGATTGTTTGGTGTCCCGCAAACTGAAAAACATCATCCAGAAATAGATACGGGCGTGCATGTCATGATGGCACTGGAGCGCGCAGCGGAGCTGAGTACTGATACGCGGGTACGTTTTGCCGTGTTAATGCATGACTTGGGTAAGGGAGCCACACCCGAGAAAGAATGGCCTCGTCATATTGCCCATGAGCAGCGCGGCGTAGCACTTATTGAACGCCTGTGCCAGCGTTTACGAGTGCCAAAAGAGTATCGTGAGCTGGCGATATTGGCGGCTCGTTTTCACACTCATTGTCATCGCGCAGCAGAATTAAAAGCATCGACGCTGCTCGAAACATTGGAAAAGCTGGATGCATTTCGTCGACCGGAGCGTTTTGAGCATTTTTTGTTGGTTTGCGAGGCGGATGCGACGGGGCGCTTGGGTTACGAATCAGCTGAATATCCGCAAGCTGAAAGATTTCGTCAGGCTTTAGAGGTAGCGCGTAAAGTGGATATAACATCCATTGTTGCTGAGGGTTTGCAGGGCTCGGTGCTTGCCGAGCGCATCCATCAACAGCGTGTAGCCGCAATATCATCATTTCATTTCAAGGGCTAGTTAATCCCTATTTTGCTGTGAGAAACCCTGCTTAAATGTCAATTTTCTGCCTATGCGGTCGATAAAAGGCTAGTGCCATGTAAATGATTTTACTGGTGACATGAGAAATACTTAATAAAATCAAACAAATATTATTTGACAGCGCTTAAAATGGAAAAACTAAAGCAGCAAAATGAACGTGACGGACTGATTATTGAAGGCGTCTGCCAGGATGACCGAAAATTTCGTCCATCGGATTGGGTTGAGCGCCTGTCTTCAAGTCTTGCCGAATTTGGTAAAGACAATAAGCTGCGCTATTCAAATTATGCGCAGCCCTGCATTATAAAAAACCAGAAGTGTTTGGTTGTGGCGCGCGGTTTAAGTCAGAGTAATACCGAGGCATTTGAATTTATTATGAATTTTGCCCATGTAAATAATTTACGAATTCAGGTGGACAGACGTGTCATCGTTGAGCTTGTGACGGCAGAGCGCCGCACAAATACATGGGGTCAACTATCAGATGGTCGAAGCCAAAAACAGGGCTGAGTACCACTGTTAGTATCACGCCAGTTATTCCGTAAAGCTTCTTATATTTATTGTTCTTATTTACTCCCCCAGGGTGTTAACAGCTCGTGCTCGATTTTAAGATGATCGAGGATACGCGCGACAACAAAATCCACCAGATCTTGCACTGACGTCGGTTTGTGATAAAAGCCGGGGTTGGCAGGCATTATCGTGACGCCAAGACGCGACAGTTTCAGCATGTGTTCTAAATGTATCGCTGAAAGTGGCATTTCTCTTGGTACTAAAATTAATTTTTTACCTTCTTTGATGACGACATCTGCTGCGCGTTCAAGCAGGCTGTCACTGCTGCCGTTGGCAATGGCGGCCAGTGTGCCGCTGGTGCAGGGACAAACCACCATGGCATCCGAAACGTTAGTGCCGCTGGCAATGGGTGCCGTCCATTGTTCTTTGCCGAACACTTGTAGTTGACCCTCTTGCGCCTGGTAGTGTGCGCTTAATAGTTGCTGTACTTCTTTAGGCTGGGATGGGATTTTTAAATCCGTTTCCATGTTGAGTACGACTTGAGCAGGGCCTGAAATGAGCAAAAATACCTGCTTATTGGCAGCTAATAGTTGCTGCAAAAGTGTTAGTCCATAAATTGCGCCGGATGCACCCGTCATGGCCAGTGTTATTGGTTTCTCTTTCATATCTGTTTTATGTCATGTTTTTTCGAGTGTATCGATTAAGCGTTGATGGATATTTTCAAAACCGCCGTTGCTCATGATCAGAATATGGTCACCTGCTTTCGCCAACTCTTTAAGGTGGCTAATGATGGCAGCCAAATCAGTGAATATGCGTGCGTTGCTGCCAATTGAGGCGGCTACTTTATCCAGCTTCCAGCCTAAATTGTCTGGCTGATAGAGAATAACATTATCAGCGACCTTTAGTGACGTAGCCAGTGTGTGCTGATGGACGCCCATTTTCATAGTGTTTGAACGGAGTTCAAGTACCGCAATAATGCGTTGATTTTTTATGTGTTGGCGCAAACCTTCGAGAGTAGTGGCTATCGCTGTTGGGTGGTGGGCGAAGTCATCATAAATATTAATGCCATTGATGCTGGCGCGTAATTCCATGCGTCGTTTGACGCCTTTGAAACAGGATAGTGCATCGATGGCATGGGTGGGCGGTACGCCCGCATGTCTAGCTGCCGCGATGGCAGCTAGTGCATTTGCGACATTGTGCTCACCAATTAAAGACCAGTTGACCTGCCCCAGTTGTTTGTCAGCGAAGGCGACATCGAATTGATTGCCGGCGGCACTGCATTGTTGTGTATGCCAGTCTGTTTGTTGTTTGTTTGCAGCAGCGTTACCGCTGGCGTGAAAGTGTTCGATGGGTGTCCAACAACCACGTTGAGCAACATCATCGAAATTCTCGGAACAGCTGGGAGCAATGATTAAACCCGAGCCAGGTATGGTTCGAATCAAATGATGAAACTGCTGTTTGATAGCGTCAAGATCAGGGAAGATATCAGCATGATCAAATTCAATATTGTTGATGACCAGTGTGCGCGGGTGATAGTGAATAAATTTTGAACGTTTGTCGAAAAAGGCTGAATCGTATTCATCGGCTTCGACAACAAAAAATGGCGTGTCACCGAGGCGCGCAGACACATCGAAATTATGTGTCACACCACCAATTAAAAATCCCGGTTTGAGACCCGAATATTCAAGTATCCATGCGAGCATGCTGGCGGTGGTGGTTTTGCCGTGGGTACCGGCAACACCAAGAACCCAACGCCCTTGCAAGACATAGTGGGCGAGAAATTCTGGGCCGGAAAGATAGGGCAGGTCTTTATCCAGAGTGTATTCCACGGCAGGGTTACCGCGCGATAATGCGTTGCCAATGACGACGAGGTCAGGTTCACAATGCAGCGGCTCAGGGTCGTAGCCTTGGCAAAGTTTGATACCCTGTTGTTCGAGCTGGGTGCTCATAGGAGGATAAACGTTAGTATCACTGCCGCTGACCTGATGTCCAAGCTGTTTTGCCAGCAGTGCAATACCGCCCATAAAAGTGCCGCAGATACCGAGAATATGAATTTTCATGGCGTTACCGGATAAAAGAGTGCTTTGCTAATGGTAAAGGAAATATACATATACAGTACCGCCAGGCCGACTCCAATAGGTAGTCGAGTGGAGATGGCCTGGCGGATAATATGGCTGAAAACGGATAGGTTCCAAAAAAACCAGCCCCACAGTAACAGAGATACCAGCAGTAACATGCCGTTGCTTTCACTATTGTTGGTGGCTTGCTGCTGCCAAAGAACGAGCGGCCATGCGACAAATGCAAGCAGTGCGCTACTGCCTGCCAGAGCCGTTAATGTTTGAATGTAACGCTCAGTCATTGTGCAAATAGTTAGTAGTAAATAGCCCAGTATAGCTAGTAAAATAATATCAACGAGGACCATTAAGATTGCTGTTTTGAGGTCAGATTGGCTAAGCGATAAAAGTAGACCGGCAAGACCGTAGCCAACGAAGGCAAACATGAGTAAAAAGGTAGATTTTGGCAGGTCTTCTGGGCCTGACTTAAACAGGCAGATCTGTATGAAGCGGTTCAATAATGGATTCAATGTGCGATGTCCTGAGTAATTTCCCGCTCAAAACGGGCAACAGGCACCATGATAGCGCGAGTGCGGAGATTTTCGTAATCGAGTTGTGTTTTTACCAGCAGCGACGGAAATTAATACTGACACCAAAGAATGGATCGCTGCTTGGATCGGGGGTTAAAGCTAAAACGTCCAGATCCAATTTGAGATTGGGGATTAATGTCAGCATTTTAGTGAGGGAGTTTGTATTGTTGATGGGTTTGATTGGCTCGCATTGAGCCGTTTGCTGACGTTTAGTTTTTGTTTGTAAAGCATTGCGAGGTTTTTTTATGCTGGACCCCATCAAAGAAAAATTCTTTATTAAAGTATAGCTGAGGCGTAGAGTTGGGCATGATTTTATGGAGTAAGGGGGGGCGAAACAGATGTTATCCGTATTGTTGTCGAGTATGAGATAGGGGTGGGCGTTCGCAGCAGATGTGATGGCATAGATAACTAACAGGATGGCAAGGGTTTTGGTTGTATGCAGTGCTTTATTCATGGCTGGAATTATCGGGTAAAACAGATTTGATATCAGTGATTCGTGTCACATAAAGTAAGTTTTTCAGGTTACGGAAGGATATGTAATTACATTTTAAATCAGCAGTTTAACGACGTTGATATGTAAGTATGTCTGCCCATGTTTCCAGTGGTTGTTAATAAAATGAGTAATTTAACGTCGTTGTATGTTTTGGTATTGATTAAATGAAATAATGAAACAGTGACGGGTGCCGATGAGCTGTGTATGACCCGGGTTTCCGGGTATCAATATTTTCGGAACAGGAGAAGTATATGAATACCATTCATCAGTTGCAGGGGCTGGGTCAGAGTATCTGGCTTGATAATATCCAACGCAATATGCTCAACAGTGGTGAGTTACAGCGCCTGATTGTTGAAGATGGCGTGACTGGGGTGACATCTAATCCGACTATTTTTGAAAAGGCCATCGGTGGCAGCAATGACTATGATTCTGCGCTGGCTGATCTGCAGGCAAAAAATCCAGACAGCACGTCTGAGCAGCTGTTTTTTGATCTGGCGATTGAGGATATTCAGGCAGCAGCGGATTTGTTGCGCCCGGTTTATGAGTCAAGCAATGCTCGAGACGGCATGGTTAGTCTCGAAGTGTCTCCGACACTTGCTTATGATGCAGAGGCGACTTTTAAAGAAGGCATGAGTTTGTGGCAACGTGTTAATCGTCCGAACTTGATGATTAAGGTGCCATCGACGCGCGAAGGTTTAGTGGCCATTGAGAAACTAACGGCAGAAGGCATTAATGTGAACGCAACGTTATTGTTTTCCTTGGATCGTTATTGCAGTGTTGCCGAAGCCTTTTTGTTGGGTCTTGAAGAACGATTGCGCAGTGGCCAACCGATTAACCGTATTGAATCGGTGGCGAGTTTCTTTGTTAGTCGAGTGGATGCGGTTATCGATGGGCAGTTGAAGGGAAAGGCTGATAATTTAATAGGTAAGGCCGCGATTGCCAATGCAAAACTGGCTTATGAGCACTACATGGGAATTTTTACCTCAGAACGTTTCATAAAATTACGTGAATCAGGTGCTTCGACGCAGCGTTTGTTATGGGCGAGTACAGGTACTAAGAACCCTGATTTAAGTGATGTGCTATATGTTGATTCATTGATTGGTGCAGAGACAGTCAATACATTGCCACCCGCTACTCTGACGGCATTTATGGATCACGGAAATCCTCAAGAAACATTGGCGATGGGGTTTGACGAAGCGCGTCAGATTATGTCGCAAGTTGCTGATGTGGGAGTCAATGTTGATGCCGTAACAACAGAGCTTGAGCAGCAGGGCGTGGAGAGCTTTTCTGGATCATTTACTTCATTGCTTGAGGTTATTGAGGGTAAATTGAGGGCGATTGACTCATCAAGTAAAGCTCACGGTTAATTTTACAAATATACAGCCGGTGGATGCAGCTCATAATCAGAGTGGCTTCACCGGTTTTTTTATAGACAGTTCCTCTGAATATTTTTTAAACTGCCTTTCTGTAATTGAAAGGTTTATTTTATGTATGACGATGAGTTTTGGCGATCTGTCGCTGTTCAAATTTCACAGGTAAGTGGTGAAAATTTCATAGTTAAGCATATTCAAGCTGTAAGCGGCGGCTGTATTAACACCGCTTATGTCATCAAAGATCATCAACGCCGTTATTTTATCAAGTTGAATGAGGCTGCTCGCCATGACATGTTTATGGCCGAGTTTCAGGGTTTGGAAGAAATGGCGAAGACGGATACGGTGCGTATTCCTCGACCTTTGTGCTATGGCGTTTCAGGTCATTCAGCATGGCTTATTATGGAATACATTGAAACGGGAAAGACCGGTTGCGACTCAATGGCGATGTTCGGTCGCCAAATGGCTGCGATGCATCGCTGTGAAAAGCCATGGTTTGGTTGGCATTGTGATAATACTATTGGTTCGACGGTGCAACTCAATAGCATTACAAATGATTGGCCAAAATTTTTCTGTGAATACCGCTTGAAGTTTCAGCTCGATTTAGCAGCTGAGAATGGATTTTTAGGACGAATACAAAATCGCGGAGAAAGCCTGATTGAGCTATGTCCTAAATTATTTGATGGGCAGCGTATCATCCCGTCGTTATTGCACGGTGATCTGTGGTCCGGTAATTTTTTATTTGATCGTGAAGGGCGTGCTGTACTTTTTGATCCCGCAGTTTATTACGGAGATCGAGAAGCAGATTTAGCGATGACGGAATTGTTTGGCGGTTATTCATCGCAGTTTTATCAGGCCTATTTTGAAGCCTATCCTGTAGATGAGGGCTATGCGCTACGTAAAATACTCTACAATCTCTATCACATATTGAATCACCTGAATCTTTTTGGTGAGGGTTATCTGGCGCAGGCTGAACAGATGATTGATAAATTGCTTGCCGAGTTATCCTAGATAATCACTGTGCTACTTTAATTCCATTCGTAACATTTTGCCGCCAGTTTTTTCGGCGAGTGTTTTATATTCCCAAGTTGTGGTGGGGTTTTCACGTCCGAGTGGCAGTGTGAAAGCAGGTGCAGGAATGTCTAAATAATAAATGCGGTCGTCTGAGGGTTCATCACCAATCAGTAAATAGGCGCCGGGAATTTTTGCATTGCGCGCTGCGCTTTTGAAGGCATCGCCTATGGTTTCATCGCTGCCGATGAACGGGGCACCTTGCATTAGTTTGTCGAACATCTCGCCCATTGAACCGGTATAGGTTTCAGCTTTGCCACCTGAAAACCAGGTGATGGCATCGAGGTGTTTGTCTGCGCGGATGACAATGACACGTAAAACAGGAATCAGAAAATTAGTAACGCCATGCATAGAGCCAGTGGCATCAACGAGGATATGTATGTCTCGTCCGGGTAAATCTTTTAGCCCTTGAATAAACAAATCAAAATCGCGACGGCCTTGTCCCTGACCAAGCCCTGCGGTTTCCAGCACTCTGTTCATTTGAATATCGGTGCTCATGCCGCTCATGTCGTCTAGCTCTGACATGAGCCGGTTATTATTTTGATTACTGGATTTAAGTTGTTCCTGTAGTTCTTTGATTTCTTTTTTTAGTCGCGGCATTTGATATTCTTCTGCCATACGCGCCGTGATTAAAATGGTAACGAGTAAAAAAATGAACGTTGCCAGCATCAGCAGCGATACATCAGAAAATATTTCAAAAATATTGTTATACGATGAGCGTTGACGTTTTTTCATGGTGATGGCTTAATGCGGCTAGTCTTTTGTTATGCCTAAAGCAGCTAGGACGCGTGTCAACCATGAGCCTTTCATTGCTTTTATCTGTCGTGCCTCATGGCGCAACAATTCGCTGTTGTGTTTACGCATCTTAATATTTTCATAGAGTGCTTTATTTTCGTCATAGGAAATTTCTCTAAGTTCAGCGATCTCTTTTTTGAAAACGGTCATTGCTGCGCTGGAGGATTCGAAAGATGATTTTAAGCTGTTAATATGACCGCCAAGGCTGCTGATTTCCTTGTCGAGAAAACGAATGTCACGCTCAAGGGAGGCACGTAGGTCGGCTGAGCAATAGAGCAGACAGGTGCGTAAAACTTTATCGTGAAGACTTTCGATGCCGTGCTCTGTGATTTGGCAGAAGACGCGCAATAAAACGCCGCCCAGTACCGCGCCGAGCAAGGTGGTGTAAAATGCTGTGCCCATGCCACCCATTGCCTGACGTAAACCGGAGAGCAGTAACTCCTGGTTATGTCCGAGTGCTTCGAGTGATCCGGTGAGGCCAGTCAAAGTGAGCGTTAAACCCATTACGGTACCAATAAGACCTAGAGTGATGAGTAAATTGCCAATCACTTCAATAGTGTGACTACTGCGTTGATACGAAGCCAGTTCGACATGCAGCAAGGCTTCGATATCAAGCTGGCCGTTACTTTCTGCGCTTGCTTTCAAGGCGATGAAAAAACGGTTAACCGCACGTTTGCTTGATGTAATATCTAGATTTTTTAAGCCTTCTTCGTGAACCTGATTTTCGATGTGTTGTGCTGCCAGCGTTTCTAGTGTGACGAGCACGGAGAGCACAAAGCTCCCGACAATACCGAGTGCAAACACCCCGAGTATTAACCAGGTGACACGGCTAGTGTCGGCGGCAAGAAAGTCGAGAAACCCGCTATCGCTGTAGAGCCCCGTGTAAACGACGATGACGGTGGCCGCCCAGAAAAACCAGAGAAAGAGAGTGCGAAGTGATTTTTGGTTCAAGATGACCTCAATCGTTAGTTGTCAGTTAATGGTTTAGTTCAGGTGCTGGTTTGTTCAATAGTTAGTAGGATACTATTCTAATCAGTTGTCGTTAAGCATTGAATGCAGAGCCTGAGGGTTTCGGTTGGGTAATGTGCTCGGTAAGAATCGGCTTGAATTGGTTAAAAGAATTTTCGTTGACTATTTCTGATTGAAAGGTTCAATTATTTATTGAGATAATCCAGCGATTGTTTATGGGCTGTAAATTTTCAACGCCAGCCATAGGGATGTATGACTCAACAATTTGAATTAGCAGCGGCTTATCGCAGCTTAAGTTCAGAGCAGTGTCTTGAAAAAGGGCTGATTGAGCTGAAGCTTGATGTATCGTCTCAGCAGGTAACGAAATTGCATGATTTCGTAGCACTGATGATGAAGTGGAATCGCACCTACAATCTGACGGCGGTGCGCGATAAGCCTTCGATGGTCGTGCGCCATATTCTCGATAGCCTGTCTGTGCTCAAGCATATTAATGGTGCGCGGATTCTTGATGTGGGCACGGGGCCGGGTTTGCCAGGGATTCCATTGGCACTGCTGTGCCCCGAAAAAGAATTTGTATTGCTGGACAGTAATGGCAAAAAGACTCGTTTTATTGTGCAGGCGCTGGCCGAGTTGGGGCTGGATAATGTTATAGTCGCAAATGAGAGAGTTGAGCACTTCCAGCCAACAGCTTTATTTGATGTAATTATCAGTCGCGCGTTTTCTGACTTGACTGCGATGGTCGGGCTTGTCGGTCATCTTTGTCAGGCAAGTGAAAACACGAAAGGCCAGTTGTTGGCGATGAAAGGTAAAATGCCTGAGCAGGAGTTGGCGCAATTGCCAGAGGGATTCGAAAATGCCGAAGTGCGCACATTATCTGTGCCCGGGCTCGAGGCGGAACGTTGCCTCGTAATAATAACACTTTGATTTATATGTAGAATATGGGAAGCATTTTAGCAATAGCGAATCAGAAAGGTGGGGTCGGAAAGACCACCACCAGTGTTAATCTTGCAGCATCGCTGGTAGCAACCAAGCGCCGCGTATTGCTGATCGACCTGGATCCGCAGGGCAATGCCACAATGGGCAGCGGTGTTAATAAAAATGATATTGAGTTAACCGGCTGTGATGTCTTGCTGGGTGAGAGTGATATTTCCAATGTAATTGTTGATGCTGAGCAGGCAGGTTATCGCCTGTTACCGAGTAATGGTGACTTGGTGGCTGCTGAGGTGTCGTTGGTGAATTTGCCGCAAAGTGAAAAACGCTTGCAGCAGGCCTTGGCGAGCGTTAGTGATGCTTACGATTACATACTTATCGATTGCCCACCTTCTTTAAATATGCTGACAGTGAATGCATTGGTTGCGGCAGACGGTGTGATCATCCCTATGCAGTGTGAGTATTATGCGCTGGAAGGCTTGACCGCTTTGATGGATACCATTGAGAAAATTCGCAGCACGCTAAATTTTAGCTTGCGCATTGAAGGGTTGCTGCGCACGATGTTTGATCCGCGCAATAATCTGGCTAACGATGTTTCGGCGCAGTTGGTCGAGCATTTTGGCGATAAGGTTTACCGCACGGTAGTGCCGCGAAATGTACGTTTGGCTGAGGCGCCGAGCCACGGGTTGCCCGCATTATTGTACGATAAGCGTTCGCAGGGGGCGCTGGCATATCTGGCGCTGGCGGGCGAAATGATTAAACGAGAAAACAGCCTGCCCGTTGCGGATGCAGTGTCTTGAACAGAAATTTTTTGAGGTTATGAAATGAATGCCAAGCGACGTGGTTTGGGGCGTGGACTGGATGCGCTGTTAGGCGGAGCTGCTGCTGAAAAAGTGGGCGCAAATGACGTTGAAAGCGGTGAGATGCGCAATTTGCCAGTGGATATGATGCAGCGTGGACAATATCAGCCGCGCTCGGATATGCGAACAGAATCATTGGAAGACCTGGCCGATTCAATTCGTGCTCAGGGCGTTATTCAGCCAATTGTTGTACGTGAAATTGCTGCGTCCAAGTATGAAATTATTGCGGGCGAACGACGTTGGCGGGCGGCGCAGATAGCCGGTTTGCACGAAGTCCCTGTGTTGATAAAAAATGTGCCTGATCAGGCGGCGATGGCCATGTCGTTGATTGAGAATATTCAGCGTGAAGATTTGAACCCGATGGAAGAGGCACTTGCACTACAGCGTTTGATTAGCGAGTTTGATCTAACCCATCAAATGGCTGCAGAGGCGGTGGGTCGTTCGCGTGCGGCGGTGTCAAATTTGCTGAGGCTATTTGACCTCAATACCGATGTTAAAACAATGGTGGAGCAGGGGCAGCTAGAAATGGGACATGCTCGTGCGCTGCTAGGTTTGCAGGGTAAAGCGCAGAGTGATGCGGCCACCACGGTAGCAGCGCGGGGTTTATCTGTACGAGAGACCGAGCAACTGGTGCGCCGTTTGAGGGCTCAGGCGGAAACGGGATCAAAGCCGCAGACAAAAAAATCCACTATTGACCCTGATATCGAGCGTCTTCAGGAGGAGTTGACGGAGCGCCTCGGGGCGAGCATTAAATTTCAGCATGCGACATCAGGCAAAGGTCGTTTTGTGGTGCAATATAATAATTTAGATGAGCTTGAGGGCATTCTTGCGCACATAAAGTAATATTTGCTTAGATTTTGCGGTTCCTAAAACATCCGGTCTGGTTTGTCTGAACCCATAACTTTTTCTCCCATGTAGTGCAGCAGCAGATTTTTTACCTCATTTTATTGTTTTCCCTTGCGGCAGGAAGGACAAGCGGGCTATACTCACGCGCTTGTTTTTCTAGGCATCTCCCTCGTGAGTGAGTCCAAAGGAAATGGTCTTTTACTGTTGGGTGTCGGCACTATGCTGAGCTCGATGACGATTTCTGGGTTTTTACTCGGGTATTTAACGGACTGGTGGCTGGATAGTATGCCGCTGTTCATGCTAATATTCGGCGGCCTTGGTTTTGTAGGGGGTGCACTTAAGGTGCATAAACTGCTAAGCCGGGTAGATTGAGATGGCGGATCAAGAATTAGATAAAAAAATCCGCACCGTTATCAGTGTGCAGTTGCTGATAGCCAGCGTCATTGCAGTCGGCTTTTATGTGTTTAAAACGCCCTGGGATGCAGTCTCATCTGTATACGGTTCATCGATAGCGATGATTCTGGCATGGTGGTTAAGTCGCGGCGTATCGAGCGCAGCGCAACATAATCGCGGTGTCGCAGTACTTTATATAAGCGCTGCATTACGATTTTTAATGGTGCTGGTTTTATTTGGAATAGGACTGGGCGCCATCAAACTGTCACCATTAGCGACAGTTATAGGTTTTGTTTTGACGCAGCTGGGGTTTGCTGCATCAGCAAGTAAACGATAATTTAGAGTTGGGGTACGAGAGCGTTGAGCGAATCAGCACATTCATCGGGCGGAGGTACGGTCGAGTATATACAGCATCATTTGACGAATCTGTGCGCGGGTGATTGCGATCCCGTAACCCATCAAGCTGCAGGCTTCATGGCCTGGAACGTTGACTCACTGTTTTTTAGTGTAGCGCTGGGCGCTTTGATCGTTTTTGTTAGCTGGCGTCTCGGTAAACGACTGACTGCGGGTACGCCCGGTGGTTTTCAGAATGTTGTTGAATCCATTGTTGAGTTTGTTAGCCAGCAGGTTAAAGATACTTTTCCCGGCCACAATCCATTAATAGCACCACTAGCCCTGACAATTTTTGTCTGGGTATTTTTGATGAATTTTATGGATATGATTCCGGTTGATTTGTTGCCTGAGATTGGCAAGTGGTTTGGCATAGAGTATCTAAAGGTTGTACCGACCACTGATTTAAACACAACACTGGCAATGTCCTTAACCGTATTTGGGTTAATTGTTTTCTATAACATCAAGGTGAAAGGCCCGGTTGGTTATTTAAAAATGTTTTTGTTTCACCCGTTCGGCAAGTTTTTTGTCCCGGTTAATATTGTAATGGCGTTGATTGAAGAGCTCGCTAAGCCGCTGAGTCTCGCACTACGTTTATTCGGTAACCTGTTTGCAGGTGAATTGGTCTTCCTGCTGATTGCGTTAATTGGTGGCACGATGGCGGTGGGTTTTGCAGCGCTATTCTGGTTGCCGTTGCAGGTGGTACTTGATCTGGGTTGGTTGATTTTCCATCTATTGGTAATCACCTTACAGGCATTTATTTTTATGGTATTGACGATCGTCTATTTGGGTATGGCCCATACAGAAGATCATTAATTGAGTCGTTTTAAGTTTTTCGTTTTTTATAATTGAAGATAGGGAGAAAGAAGCAATGACACCCGATATGATCGCACAAATCTACGCTTACACTGCAGTTGGTGTTGGCGTTATTCTAGCTGCAGCAGGCCTGGGTTCTGCAATCGGCTGGGGTCTGATCTGTGCCAAGACCCTTGAGGGGATTGCACGTCAGCCTGAAATGCGTCCAGCATTGATGACCAACATGTTTATTTTTGCAGGTCTGATGGAATCATTCCCATTTATCATTTTGGCATTTGCCATGTGGTTCTTGTTTGCCAACCCATTTGTCGGTGCTTTAAGCAGCGCAATTGGCGCACTTTAAAGTTAGTTTGTTGGTAAATAGACCCTAGAGGAATGCAACGATGAATATTACAGTGAGCCTGTTTGGCCAGATGGCCGCGTTCATTCTGTTGATCTGGTTCGTTAATAAGGTGCTGTGGGGACCGCTGAGTGGTATTTTAGCGGAACGCCAAAAGCGCATTGCTGACGGTCTGGCTGCTGCTGACAAAGGCAAGCATGAGCTGGAATTATCAGAAAAACGTGCGAAGGACAGCTTGAAGCAGGCTAAAGAGCAGGCTGCCGAAATCATCGGTCAGGCTGAAAAGCGTGGCAATGAAATCATCGAAGAAGCAAAAGGTAATGCGCGTCAGGAAGGCGAGCGTTTACTGGTAGCGGCTAAAGCCGAGATTGATCAGGAAGCAAATCGTGCCAGAGAACAATTGCGAGGACAGGTAGCGGGAATCGCCGCAGCCGGTGCAAGTAAAATACTCGGTCGTGAAATTGACGAGAATGCTCATGCCGATCTGTTAAAAGATCTGGTAGCCCAAATTTAATAGGGTAGTGTAAATATGGCTGAAAAAAGTACCATTGCACGTCCCTATGCCCAGGCCATTTTTGACCTGGCTGCGTCCCAAAACAAGCTTGAGGCGTGGTCTCAATTGTTGGGAACAGCAGCTTTAGTTGCCTCAGATAAAGATGTTCAGGTTCTAATTGGTAATCCGCGTATTGAGTCATCGCGTGTTACTACACTGTTCTCTGAAATTTGTGCTACCGAGCTGGGTGAGCAGGGTAAAAATGTTTTTGCACTGCTGGCAGAAAATGGACGGCTTTCTGTGTTGCCAGAAATTTCAGCACAGTATGAAGTGTATAAAGCAGAGGCAGAAAAAACGGTTCAGGCAGAGGTTGTTTCAGCTTACCCGGTTAGTGATGAGCAGCAGGCAAAAATTGCCGATGCGCTCAAAGCCCGTTTGGGTTGTGATGTCACGCTGGAATGTCAGATAGATAAAAGCCTGGTTGGCGGCGCAATTATTCGCGCTGGTGACCTGGTGATTGAAGGCACAGTAATCGGGCAGCTTGAAAAGTTAAAACATGTTTTGTCCCAATAATTCATTCGATTTTTAAGAGGATACGTCAATGCAGTTGAATGCAGCTGAAATCAGCGAGTTGATCAAACAGCGTATAGAAAGTTTTGAAGCTGTTAGCGAAGCGCGTACTGAAGGTACAGTCGTCAGTGTTACTGACGGTATTGTCCGCATTCACGGTCTTGCAGACGTCATGCAAGGTGAGATGCTGGAATTCCCAGATAATACATTTGGTATGGCACTGAACCTTGAGCGTGATTCTGTTGGTGCTGTGGTTTTAGGCGCTTACGAGCACATCACCGAAGGCGACACCGTTAAATGTACCGGTAAAATTTTGGAAGTACCTGTAGGCGAAGGCCTGCTGGGTCGCGTTGTTGACTCACTGGGTAATCCAATCGATGGTAAAGGGCCGATTGAAAATGTTGCTTCTTCTCCGATTGAGAAAGTAGCGCCAGGTGTTATTGCACGTCAGTCAGTAGATCAGCCAGTTCAGACAGGTTTGAAATCTATTGATGCGATGGTGCCGATTGGCCGCGGTCAGCGTGAGTTGATTATTGGTGATCGCCAGACAGGTAAAACAGCGGTTGCGATTGATGCCATCATCAATCAGAAAGGTACCGGTGTAAAATGTATTTATGTAGCAGTCGGTCAAAAGGCTTCTTCGATTGCCACGGTCGTTCGCAAGCTTGAAGAGCACGGCGCAATGGACCACACCATTGTTGTTGCTGCCGCTGCTTCTGAACCTGCTGCGATGCAATTTATTGCCCCTTATGCAGGTTGCTCAATGGGCGAATATTTCCGTGATATCGGTGAAGATGCACTGATCGTTTATGATGATTTGACCAAACAGGCCTGGGCTTACCGTCAGGTATCACTGTTATTACGTCGTCCTCCAGGTCGTGAAGCTTATCCGGGTGATGTTTTCTATTTGCATTCGCGTCTGCTCGAACGTGCTGCGCGCATTAACGCAGAATACGTTGAAAAAATTACTGACGGAAAAGTTAAAGGTAAAACCGGTTCATTGACGGCACTGCCGATCATTGAAACGCAGGCGGGTGACGTTTCTGCTTTCGTACCAACCAACGTAATTTCGATTACCGATGGTCAGATCTTCCTTGAAACGGATCTGTTTAACGCCGGTATTCGTCCAGCAATCAACGCGGGTCTTTCAGTTTCGCGAGTTGGTGGTGCTGCACAAACCAAGATTATTAAAAAGCTGGGTGGTGGTGTGCGTTTAGATCTCGCGCAGTATCGTGAACTGGCAGCTTTTGCTCAGTTTGCTTCAGATCTTGATGAAGCGACACGTAAGCAACTGGAACGTGGTCAACGCGTTACTGAATTGATGAAGCAGAAGCAGTATTCGCCATTATCAGTGGCGGAACAGGCGGTTTCATTGTTTGCGGCAAACGAAGGTTTTCTTGATGATGTTGATCTGGCCAAAATCGGTGATTTTGAATCAGCGCTGCACAGCCATATGAAATCTGAGCATGCAGATTTAATTGCGAAGATTAACGACACCGGTGATTACAATGATGACATCATTAAAGAATTAAGTTCTGCGATGGAATCCTTTAAAGCCAATAGTGTCTGGTAGTTCAGGAGAGCGATAATGGCTGTTGGCAAGGAAATACGCGTCAAGATTAAGAGTGTTCAAAACACTCAGAAAATTACCCGTGCGATGGAAATGGTTGCCGCGAGTAAAATGCGTAAAGCACAGACCCGTATGAGTGAATCGCGTCCCTATGCGAGTAAGATGCGCAATGTGATCGGTCATTTGTCACAGGCGCACCCTGAATATAAACATCCTTACCTTTCCAATCGCGAAGATGTTAAGCGCGTTGGTTTTATTATCATTTCTTCAGATCGTGGCCTCTGCGGTGGCTTGAACAATAACCTGTTCAAGAAGACCGTTGTCACGATGAAGGAATGGCATGATAAAGGTGTTGAGATTGACCTGTGTACAATTGGATCAAAGTCGAGCACATTTTTCTCGCGTTTAGGCGGAAATGTATTAGCTGAAGCTTCGCAACTTGGTGACGCGCCGCAGATCTCTGATCTGATCGGTCTCGTTAAGGTGATGCTGGATGGTTTTGATCAAGGCAAGATTGATCGTTTGTTTGTTGTTAACAACGATTTTGTTAATACCATGACGCAAGATCCAACCGTAACACAGTTGTTACCGATTGAAGTTCAAGAAGAAGAAGAGCTTAAGCACCACTGGGATTATATGTACGAACCTGAAGCAAAAGATGTGCTGGATGCTTTGCTGGTTCGATATATTGAGTCACAGGTTTATCAAGGAGTGGTTGAAAACCTGGCTTGTGAGCAGGCAGCTCGCATGGTTGCGATGAAGTCGGCTTCGGATAACGCGGGTGATTTGATTGGTGAATTACAACTGATCTATAACAAGGCGCGCCAAGCGTCTATTACGCAAGAAATTTCGGAAATTGTCAGTGGTGCAGCGGCTGTTTAGCGGTTGGACACAGATAATTAACGGTTTAAAAATAGTGAATCAAGAGGAATCAAGGCAATGAGTGCTGGAACAATTGTGCAAATCATCGGTGCGGTCGTCGATGCGGAATTTCCACGTGATGCCATGCCCAAAGTGTATGACGCATTACACGTATCTGATGCTGACCTGACATTGGAAGTTCAGCAGCTGCTGGGCGACGGTATTGTTAGAACCATTGCCATGGGTAGTTCAGATGGCCTGAAGCGTGGCTTGAGTGTTAGTAATAGCGGCGCTCCAATAACTGTCCCCGTAGGTGTTGAGACTTTGGGTCGTATTATGGACGTACTTGGCCGACCGATTGATGATAAAGGCCCTGTTGGCGAGAAAATACGCAGCCCGATTCATCGTAAAGCGCCAAGTTACGAAGAGCAGTCTGGTAGTACTGAGCTGTTAGAAACCGGTATTAAAGTGATTGATTTACTTTGCCCTTTTGCTAAGGGTGGTAAGGTTGGTCTGTTCGGCGGTGCGGGTGTAGGTAAGACCGTTAACATGATGGAATTGATTCGTAACATTGCGATTGAGCACAGTGGTTACTCTGTGTTCGCAGGTGTCGGTGAGCGTACTCGTGAGGGTAACGATTTCTATCACGAAATGACCGATTCAAATGTAATCGACAAGGTATCTCTTGTTTATGGTCAGATGAATGAGCCGCCAGGAAACAGGTTGCGTGTTGCACTGACAGGTTTGACGATTGCGGAGAATTTTCGTGATGAAGGCCGTGACGTTCTGTTGTTTGTTGATAATATTTACCGTTATACCTTGGCGGGAACAGAAGTCTCTGCACTGCTGGGTCGTATGCCATCTGCGGTAGGCTATCAGCCTACTTTGGCTGAAGAAATGGGTGCACTGCAAGAACGTATTACATCAACTAAAACCGGTTCGATTACATCGATCCAGGCTGTCTATGTTCCTGCGGATGATTTAACAGATCCATCACCAGCGACGACGTTTGCGCATTTAGATGCAACCGTTGTACTGTCACGCCAAATTGCTGAACTGGGTATTTACCCTGCGGTTGATCCTCTGGATTCAACCAGCCGTCAGCTTGATCCTTTGGTTGTTGGTCAGGATCACTACGATGTTGCACGTTCAGTACAGGGTACGCTTCAGCGCTATAAAGAACTGAAAGATATAATTGCGATTTTGGGTATGGACGAATTGTCAGAAGAAGACAAGCAGACCGTTACTCGTGCTCGTAAGATCCAGCGTTTTATGTCACAGCCTTTCTTTGTGGCAGAAGTTTTTACCGGTTCACCTGGTAAATATGTTTCGCTGAAAGACACCATTGCTGCATTTAAAGCGATCATCGCAGGTGAATACGATCACCTTCCAGAGCAGGCTTTCTACATGGTCGGTTCTATTGATGAAGTGATTGAAAAAGCGAAAACAATTTCTTAATAATCGGATACTGTTATGGCTATGACTATACATGTCGATATTGTGAGCGCACAGGAAGAGATTTTTTCTGGCCCTGCGGAAATGGTTTTTGCCTCAGCTGTAATGGGTGATGTGGGTATCATGCCACGCCATGCACCGATGCTGACTCAGCTTAAACCGGGTGAAGTCAGAATCAAATTACCGGATGGTGGTGAGGAAATGATTTATATTTCCGGCGGTATGTTGGAAGTATTGCCTCATGTCGTGACTGTACTTGCTGATACCGCAACCCGTGCTAAAGATCTTGATGAGGCCTCTGCTTTAGAAGCAAAAGAACGTGCAGAGCAGGCGATGCAGGATAAAACCTCAGAGTTTGAATATGCCAGGGCACAAACTGAATTAGCGGAAGCTGTTGCACAAATAGAAGCTATTAAGAAGTTGCGGAATAAAGCAGGGCATTAATTAGTAGAGCTGTTGTTTTATGACAATGCTGGTGCGAACTATTAACAGTCCCGGCAAATACAAAACGCCAAAAGTTGTGAGAACAGCTTTTGGCGTTTTGCGTTGTAAGCCGTATATAATAAGAATGCTTTAGAGGAGTAGCAATAATTGAAACTTGATGTTGTCATTTTAGCTGCCGGTGCGGGAACACGAATGCGTTCTTCGTTGCCTAAAGTACTCCACAAAGTAGGGGGTACACCTCTTCTTCAACATGTCATCAACACTTCAAATCAGCTGAATGCTAATCGTATTCGTGTTGTTCACGGCCATGGTTCAGAGCAAGTACTTAAGGAATTATCCGATGCTCCTGTAGACTGGTTTTTGCAAAGCAAGCAATTAGGCACAGGACATGCAGTACAGCAAGCGTTATCGGAAAATGACGATGATAGCTGTGTGTTAGTTTTATACGGTGATGTGCCATTGATAAGAGCTGAAACTTTACGCAGCTTATTGTCTTGCTTGCAGGATAACGGTTTGGCGTTGTTAACTGCAAAAGTCAATGAGCCGCAAGGTTACGGGCGTATTATTCGTGATAGCAAAAATGAAGTCATATCCATTGTTGAAGAAAAAGATGCTAATGACGAGCAGCGTTTAGTTAATGAAGTTAATACAGGCATGCTTGCTCTTCATCAGAGTCTGTTGAACAAATGCTTGTCCAGTTTAGATAATAATAATGCTGCGGGTGAATATTATCTTACGGATATTATTTCCATAGCCGTTAATGAAGGTGTGAAGGTGAAAACTGTCATGCCTGATAGCATAGAAGAAGTTCTTGGTATCAATGATAGGGTGCAGCTAGCTGAAATCGAACGTTTTTATCAATTACGGCAAGTGAAGGCGCTGATGAAGAGTGGTGTGACAGTTCATGATCCAGCACGCTTGGATATTCGTGGTGAACTGAGCTGTGGCCAAGATAGCGTTATTGACGTTAATGTTATTTTAGAAGGTGAAGTGACTATTGGTTGTGGCGTTACCATTGGATCAAATACAGTTATTAAAAATAGTCGTATTGCAGATGATGTTGTTATTAACGAAAATTGTGTAATTGAGAATTCAGATATTGCGGCACGGTGCCAGATTGGCCCCTTTGCGAGAATCAGACCAGAAACTGTGTTGGCTGAAGAAGTACGAATTGGCAATTTTGTTGAGATAAAAAAATCGAATGTTCAAAAAGGTTCCAAGGTGAATCATTTGAGTTATGTTGGTGATGCCAATGTAGGTAAAAATGTAAATATTGGCGCTGGTACCATCACCTGTAATTATGATGGCGCCAATAAATATCGCACAGAGATTGGTGATGATGTGTTTGTTGGTTCAGATACACAATTGATTGCACCAATAAAAATAGGTGCGGGTGCAACGATTGGTGCGGGCTCGACAATTACACGCGATGTTTTGCCAGGTGAATTGGCGTTAAGTCGTACAAAGCAAAGTGTTAAAGAAGGCTGGAAGAGGCCCGTTAAAAAATAATAAATACAATATTAATAGGTCATTGAGATTTTAATTTTGCTTGATCTGTTTGAAGAATGCGAGGAATGAAGTGTGTGCGGTATTGTTGGTGCAGTAGCAGAAAGAGATGTTGTTCAGATTCTTCTAGAGGGTCTGCGTCGGCTTGAATATCGTGGTTACGATTCAGCAGGTATTGCAACGATCGATGAAGGTAACTGTTTAAGGAGAGTAAGAAGCGTAGGAAAAATCAGTGCGCTCGAAAAAAATATTGATGTAACACCATTAAATGGTCGGATAGGTGTTGCGCATACACGCTGGGCAACCCATGGCTCACCCACAAAAAATAATGCACACCCCCATGTCAGTGATAATAAAGTCGCCCTTGTCCATAACGGCATTATTGAGAATCATGACGCACTGCGTAAAGAGCAAATTGAATTAGGCTATAGTTTTACATCAGAAACTGATACTGAGGTTGTTGTTCATCAGATATGTAAATACCTTGATCAAGGCCAGGCTCTGTATGCATCTGTTCAACATACACTTAAAGATCTCGACGGTGCTTACGCCTTAGGTGTAGTGTGCAACGACCACCCAGATTGTATGATTGCAGCACGTAAAGGCAGTCCACTTGTAATTGGTGTTGGTATTGGCGAACATTTTATTGCTTCCGATGTCAGCGCACTGTTACCTGTTACACAACGTTTTATATTTCTTGAAGACGGCGATATCGCTGAAATAACAAAAGATAAGCTCGTAATTCATGATACAGATGGTAAGCAGGTTGACCGTCCTATAAAAGAAAGTGAGTTGACTGCCAGTGCTGTTGAACGAGGCAAATATCGACACTACATGCTGAAAGAAATTTATGATCAACCGGAAGCTGTAGCAGAAACACTTGAAGGTCGCATTACTGCTACGCAGGTACTTGAAGAGTCATTTGGCGCACTGGCAGGAAAGATTTTTGATCAAATTACTGAAGTTCATATTATTGCTTGTGGTACCAGTTACCATGCAGGGATGATTGCACGGTACTGGTTTGAAGCACTTGCCGGGATTCCTTGTGTCGTAGAAGTGGCCAGTGAATTTCGTTATAGAAAACCCGTGGTAAAAGAAAATGCTTTGCTTGTAACGCTTTCTCAATCAGGTGAAACAGCTGATACGCTTGCTGCTTTACATGAGGCAAAACGACGCGGATATAAATATTCTTTGTCCATTTGTAATGTTCCAGAAAGTTCTTTGGTAAGAGATTCGGATCTTTGCATGATGACGCGGGCTGGCCCAGAAATTGGTGTGGCATCAACCAAGGCCTTTACAACACAGTTAGTCGCATTGCTATTATTGGTTATAGTGTTGGGTCGTCGTCACCAGCTGGATTCTGATTTGGAAAAGGAGTTAGTAAAAGAGCTTAGTATGCTGCCGGCCAAGATCGAAGATGTTCTTAAACTTGATGATGAAATTTCCGCATTGTCAGAACAGTTTGCAGATAAAAATCATGCATTGTTTTTAGGTCGTGGCACACAATATCCTGTGGCAATGGAAGGGGCATTAAAGCTAAAAGAGATTTCATACATTCATGCTGAAGCATACCCAGCGGGTGAGCTCAAACATGGGCCGCTTGCACTGGTAGATGCAGATATGCCAGTCATTGCAGTTGCCCCTAATGATGCGCTATTAGAAAAATTAAAGTCTAATTTGCATGAAGTAAAAGCGCGTGGTGGCAAGTTATTAGTTTTTGCAGATTGTAACGTGCATGTTTCCGCCGATGACGATGTCCAGATTATTGATGTGCCAGCGGTAAGTGATCATGTTGCCCCCATTATTTTTACTATTCCATTGCAGTTGTTGGCCTATCATGTTGCTGTTTTTAGAGGTACTGATGTTGATCAACCGAGAAATCTTGCCAAGTCTGTGACAGTGGAATAAATTTAATCTTTGTTGAAGTTTATGTGACTAGAAAATAAAGTCGTTTACTGAGTAATAAAGTTGTTTACGGTTGAGTGGATGTAGTCGGCGTGCAATCACTACATTGTAGTAGTTATTTTTTTTATTAATCGAAAGTTTCTAGAGCGATATGGTGGTAGTTACTAGTCGTCGTAGCCGAGATCAACCAGTCGAACTACTGCTTTTCGACAATGACTATCAGCGCGCATTTCTAAGCCCAGCTGTAATCCCCCCATTAATAACCGAAGTTAAAAGTAGAGGTTATGCCGCATTCAGTAACTGCCTAGGTGGCACGCCACGCATTGCGGTATGTGGTCTTTCATTATTGTAAGTCCAAAGCCATTTCGTTGCTAATAACTGAGCCTGTTCGATGGATTCGAAAAGATGCAAATCTAACCATTCATGCCGAGCTGTACGGTTAAAGCGTTCAATGTAGGTATTTTGTGTAGGCTTGCCGGGTTGAATATAAAGCAGTGTAATCTGCTTTTTGTTTGCCCAGTCTTTGAGCGCCTGACTGATATACTCAGGGCCATTGTCGCATCGAATAGCACGGGGTTTTCCTCGCCATTCAATAATCTGCGCCAGCGATCGAATAACCCGTGTGCTCGGCAACGAAAGATCCACATCAACACATAACCCTTCACGGTTAAAATCATCCAGTACATTGAAGGTACGAAAGCTGCGGCCATCAATTAAGGTGTCACTCATGAAATCCATCGACCAAACTTGATTAATGCCATCCGGCACGCTCAGCGCTTCTGGTTTGTCGCGCTTGATACGACGCCTTGGTTTGATGCGTAAATTTAACGCCAGCTCCCGGTAAATACGATATACCCGCTTATGATTCCAGCCGTAGCTGTTGCGAAGATATAAAAAGCACAAGCCAAAGCCCCAGCGCTTATAGGTAACACTTAAACGAAGCAGCCAGTCGGCGATCTCTGCATTTTCATCACTGAGTATTGCTTCATAGCGATAACAGGTTTCACTGATAGAAAAAACCTGGCAGACAACCCGAATGCTGGCGCAAAACTGAACCCTGGCACGATGCGCCATCTCTTTACGTCGAGATGGCTTTACCACTTTTTTTCAATGGCCTCACGGGCTATTTCAGATTTAAGCTTTTCCTCAGCATACATCTTTTTGAGACGCGCGTTTTCATCCTCTAATTCCTTCATCCGCTTCATAAGGGATGCGTCCATACCGCCGTACTTTGAACGCCATTTATAAAAGGTTGCATTGCTCATGTTGTGCTCTCGACATAAATCGGGAATTGATGTACCTGATTCGTTTTGTTTTAAGATCGATAGAATCTGACTGTCTGTGTAACGTGATTTTTTCATAGAAAACTCCTCTGCTCAGTGTATGAGAATTTTCTACTTTTAACGCCTATTATTTGTAGGGGTGATTACTGCGAGTTGATTTTTGGCAAGAAGGTCAAACAATCGTTTGTCTGCATTCATTGCAATTTGGTTATACATCGAAAGATGCACCCAGATTTTGTCTCGTTATTTATGTCTGGTATGTAATTCTTTCTAATCGATTCGGCTCACAAAAGACAAGACTGATTAAGTATGAAAGCTTAAGGTTTCTTATTAAATTATAGTAAGTTAATAAAATTGTATGGTTTTTAAATGCGAGTGATTAGCTGTGAATCCTGTGCTTATCTACAGCAACGATTATTGAGAGTTCTACCAATACATAACTCTTGCTCTATGCAATAGCAAAGAAAAATCGATTAGTAATGATTTCACCCTCTGCATAGACTTTCATCAATTAATAAATTTCTCTCAGATTCACTTACTTAATGTATTAAAGGAGTTGATCATGGCCTCAAAAGCTTACGATGCGGGTGTTAAAGAATATCGCGATATGTACTGGACGCCGGACTATGTACCATTGGATACGGATTTACTTGCATGCTTTAAATGTACTGGGCAGGCAGGTGTGCCGCGCGAGGAAGTTGCTGCGGCGGTAGCGGCGGAATCATCAACCGGCACCTGGAGTACGGTATGGTCAGAATTGTTGACCGACCTTGAATACTACAAAGGTCGCGCTTATCGCATAGAAGACGTGCCTGGTGATGCTGAGTCTTTTTACGCCTTTATTGCATATCCCATCGATTTATTTGAAGAGGGATCTGTGGTCAACGTACTGACATCTCTTGTCGGTAACGTGTTTGGTTTTAAGGCCCTGCGTCATCTGCGTCTCGAAGATATTCGTTTTCCCATAGCCTACATTAAGACTTGTGGTGGTCCACCAGCAGGTATTCAGGTGGAACGTGATCGACTGAATAAATATGGGCGTCCTATGTTGGGTGCTACTATCAAACCGAAATTAGGACTGTCTGCCAAGAACTATGGCCGCGCTGTATATGAATGTTTACGTGGCGGCCTTGATTTAACCAAAGATGATGAGAACGTAAACTCTCAACCATTTATGCGTTGGCGTGATCGTTTCGAGTTTGTTGCTGTGGCGATACAGAAAGCAGAACAGGAAACAGGTGAACGTAAAGGCCACTATCTCAACGTTACTGCTGCAACACCTGAAGATATGTATGAACGCGCAGAGTTTGCGAAAGAAGTTGGCTGCCCCATTATCATGCATGACTTTCTGACCGGTGGCTTTACTGCAAATACAGGTCTTGCAAATTGGTGTCGTAAGAACGGGGTGTTGTTGCATATTCACCGTGCGATGCATGCGGTAATTGATCGCCATCCAAAACACGGTATTCACTTCCGCGTATTAGCTAAATGTTTGCGTCTATCTGGTGGCGATCATCTTCATACTGGCACCGTTGTTGGCAAGCTGGAAGGTGATCGTGCATCTACATTAGGTTTTGTTGACCAGCTACGTGAATCCTTTATCCCTGAAGATCGTTCACGTGGTGTGTTCTTCGATCAAGATTGGGGTTCTTTGCCGGGTGTCTTCGCTGTTGCTTCCGGTGGCATCCACGTATGGCACATGCCAGCACTGCTCAATATCTTTGGTGATGATTCCGTGTTGCAGTTTGGTGGTGGAACGCAAGGCCATCCATCAGGTAATGCAGCGGGCGCTGCGGCAAATCGTGTAGCACTTGAGGCCAGCGTTAAGGCGCGGAACCAGGGTCGCGATCTTGAAAGAGAAGCGCGTGACATTCTTACTGAAGCAGCTAAAAGCAGTCCTGAACTGGCGATCGCCATGGAGACATGGAAAGAGATTAAGTTTGAATTTGATACTGTTGACAAGCTGGACGTGACTTAACAGGTCAAACCCTAAATTAAAGTATTAAATTAAGAGGACAAAACAATGCCTATAACTAATCAGCAAGGTGATTATCAGACTTCACAGACTTTGGAGACTTTCGGTTTCTTACCCAAGCTTTCACAAGACGAAGTTTATGAACAGATTATGTATATGGTTTCACAGAACTGGACGCCAGCTATTGAGCATGAACACCCAACAGGTTCAGCCAATCACTACTGGACCATGTGGAAGTTACCAATGTTCGGTGAGTCGAATCCTGCTCGTGTGATGGAGGAGCTAGAGGCTTGTCGTCGAGCTTATCCAGATCACCACATTCGACTGATTGGGTATGACAACTATACTCAAAGTCAGGGCGTGAACTTCGTTGTTTTCGAAGGCCATACTTAAAACTAGCATCCTGAAATTCGAAAGTATTAACGATTAACGGAAGAGGCGGGTTCAACATGTCACAAGTTGCAACGGCAAAAGCAAACAGCACTCGGGCGAAAGCACTTGAGCGACGCAAGGCGATGTCAGTTGGTGGAAAAGCTGCGCTGAAACTTGCTAATAGCAATGCTGCGCCAGTCAGAAGTGAAAATGGATCTTTTGCGACGCAACCTGCGCTTGCAAGAACAGGCGCTGGTGGCAACGCACGCGAAGTTTCACTGGCACGACGCAAAGCAATGTCTAGTCATGGCAAGGTGGCTGCTGGCAGTCAGGATCGTACACGCATGGGTTCTAGGCAATCACCAGCAAAAATCGATACGCAAACAGGTCAGCTCACGGAAAAAGGTTGTGGTTGCGGTTGCGGTGGTGCCAAGAAAGATGCTTGCGTAAATCGAGACAAGAGCGCTCCAGAGAAGCCAATGAGTGCAATGCCAAAAGTGCCCGTGGTTCGTACACCGAAGGTTGCTACAAGTTCTTCAGCCAAAGTTGCTGCGCTGGCGCGCCGTAAAGCATTATCAACATATGGTAAGGCTGGTGCGGGTATTGTTGCAGTTAGTGATGCTCAAGTTGCAAGAGCCAGTAATCCAAAATTATCCAGCCGCGAACTTGCTAAAGATCTGCGTGAACAGCGAAGCAAAAATGGTAACGCGGGACAAGAAAAATCAGTGCCATGCGGTCGTCAACGGCAAACGATTGTCGCCGGTGCCGTAGAGGCTGGGCCAGCACAAGACGCATCATGGAAAGTTGGATCTAGTGTAACCGTTAGCGGTCAAACGGTTACCGGAACGATGGTTGGTCGTAAAGAAAATATGACGGGCAATGAGCCAAGTACTTGCCGGGCGATCACCGGTACTGAATATCTGGGTGCAGACATTTTTAATAAATTTTGCCAAACCGGCCCAAGAGCAACGACTGCGAAAAAAGTAGAAGTGACATCTACATCACGCGGTAATATGGTTAGTGGTAACCGGATGGGTAGCGGCACTAATGTTACAGGCAATAAGTCAGGTGAGTGTCAGCGCATGACAGGAAACGAATACATTAGTGCGGAACAATCTCAGCATTTCTGCGGTGATTTCTCAAAGCCAACACCTAGCATTAGCACTTCTATGGCTCAAACCATGAAGGGAAGAAACGTGTCAGGTGACAATGTTGGTCGAACTGAAAATGTGACTGGCAATGAATACGGTATGCGTCGACATTTGACAGGTACGCAATATATGAAGTCAGAGAACATTGGCTATGCACCGGACAAGGTGACTGTGAGCAACACACTACGTGGTGGAAGCATCACAGGCACAGCGATGGGTAGGCGCGAGCAAATGACTGGCGATGAGTATGGAAGTTGCAAAGACGTGACAGGCGATGACTATGCTAGCCGCGAACAATTTGGCAAGTTTTGCAAATCAACACCCAACCCAACAGACAGCAAGATTGCTGTTTCGCAGACAATAGCAGGGCTTAAAGTTACAGGCGACTTGGCTCAACGATCACAAATTGTGACCGGTGACGAACCTGGCACTTGCAAAGCAACGACAGGAACACCTTATGCTGGTCGAGATCAGTACCAAACTTACTGTGACGAACCGCAAGCCAATGCAGCGCAAGCGCGCATGCAACCTTCTGCTCGTATGTTTGGAAAACCCATGACAGGTCAACAGCCTGGTATTGGTGGAAAATTAACAGGTGCTGGCAAAGGCGCATGTGACCCTATTAGCGGAACGCCTTACGTTGGTTCTGATCAGGTGGCAGGAGCATGCCCGAGTGTGGCAGTAGAGGAAGTAAGTCAAGCAGCAGATGCCCCGTGGCTAAATTTTAGTGTTAAGGCACCGATTCACGCAGCGCAACACGATGGATCTTTCTCCCATGTAACAGGTTCACGTTACGAAAGTGGTCACATTACCGGATCATTTGGTAAGGGTGTAGGAAAGTTGACGGGCACTGAAGAAGCGCGTTTTGATGGGAGCCAGGCAACTCAGTTAACAACGCCTACCTTTGCTGTAAATGTGGATGGCCGAGTTAAGTCTCGGGTTACTGGCGAAGGTATGGAAGCAGGACTAAATATAACGGGTGATGACTGGGATCGTGGTGACCATGTTACAGGTACAGAAGGCGCTTCGGCCACTCAACGTAATCTGACTCGACGTGGCGGTGGTATGAGTGCGATGCAAATGAGGGCTGACATGATGCGACCAGAAGATGTTCCAGTACCGGTCAGTAAAGTCACTGGTGGCAGTGGCAATACTGAAAAAGGTTCATTGATCACGTATTCCGGCGGTGCACGCGGTTAAGAATATTGAGTAATTTAACGTTAGGCGAACATAGTTAAACAGTTAAGGTCACTAGGAATGTTACGTACAACAAGCAAACAAAATTCAGCAAGTAATCGGGCCCGAGGCACAGCGCCTCTGCGTCGTCCTGGTGCGGTAGCTGTTCGCGGTCACAGTGATGATCTTAGTGGAAGTGTTGTAGATGGTGATAGTGTCTATGGCGGTTTGGGTTTTGGTGTGCAGCACCCACTGTGCCGTTACGAAGAGAATGCACGTTTGCTGGGTTACGAAGATAAGATTAAGCAAGCATTCGATTCTATAGTGCCAACACTCAAAGATATTTCAGCCATTCAGCATCAAAGTGACTTTGAGGTTCAAGCTCAGCGTATTGCGCAAGAGCGATTAGGTTATGAATTGCCTGAAGCAGTATTGGCCGATGCGTGGGTAGAACAATTGGATATGCGCCGGCTGTTTGCCTGGTGTGTGTTTAATACTTATAAGCACTTTTGTAATGAGTTTTTTACATTACACGCGTCGTCCGATGCAGCAGAAAAAGAATTTGATGTGTTTCTGCAATCCTGTGGGTTTCACGCCATGGACATTACGCCTTGCGCAGACGGACGGCTCGCTCATCTGGTGCGTTATGTTTTGCGATTGCCGCCACGTGCAGTGCGACGCAAGTCATACGCTGGTGCGATGTTCGATGTGGAAGATAGTTTAGAAAAGTGGATGGAGATCGAGTTACAACGTTTTCGTGAAAGTAAACCCAATGGGGTGGATGCACCCACACGCTATTTGAAAGTATTGGCTTATCATTTTAGTTCTGGCAACCCAGAACACGAAGGTTGTGCAGCGCACGGATCAGATACACAAAAGGCTGCGAAGGCAGGGCTGGAACGTCTTGTGAGTTTCCGTCAGGCAATTGAAAACAGTTTTTGTTGTGGAGTATCAATAGATTTATTGTTGATCGGTATTGATACCGACACTGATTCAATTCGAGTACATGTGCCTGATGGTGTGGGCCAGATGGATCTTGATCGTTATATTGATACGCAAACTATTTTTGACAAGACATTGAGCCAGGATAAGACAGCTGCCAAACGTTCAGTTGAGTCGGCTATCCTGAACTCTTCACCAGAAGTAGCAACAGGTATGTCGAAGTTAATTGCGGGTTTGATCGAGAACAACTTATCACAGATTGCATACGTGCTAGGTCGTCACGGCGAACGTTATCCCGATATTGGCCATGCAGAACGCTTTATTGGCGCGGGCGTTGGATTTGAAGATATTCAGTTACGAAATTTGATGTACTTCGCTTATCTCAATACCGTAGAAGAAGGTGCCTCCGATTTAGATGTGGGTATCAAGATTTTTAAAGGATTGAATGTATCGCATGGTTTGCCCGTACCGGTCGTTGTGCGTTTCGATTATCACGGAGATGTTCCCGGTGCTCGAGAACGTGCGGAACAGCGATGTGGACGAGTAGCACAGGCGTTGTCCCAACGTTATGAAGACTTGTGTCAACAAGGCTTATTGCATGTATTACAGGTGGCACGTGACTGCGATGGTGACAGTCCATTAGAAATATTTGCATGCACTGTAAATACACCTGAATTTGGAGGTCATTAATGAAGATCTGTCAGGTAGAAAAACCGCTGGTGGCTACTAATCGTATTGCAGCAATGGAGCATAGACACTTGCAAGTGGTTCGAGACGGTAGCGTTTCAATGGTCGCAGTTGATGCAGTTGGTTGCAAACCAGGCGACTGGGTCATTTGTGTGGGAAGTTCTGCGGCACGTGAAGCTGCGGGTAGTAAAGATTATCCGAGTGATTTTACGATTGTTGGCATTATCGACCATTGGAATCCAGACGCTGGAGAGTCCTGATGGAGATATTGCAGGTGGAGTCTGCACTGGTTTGTACGCAACGCATATCGGGTCTTCAGACAACCAGTTTGCGGGTACTCCGCTCGGCGAGTGGAAGAAGGCAGGTAGCGGTGGATCCTGTGGGTGCGCGCCCAGGCAATTGGGTATATACCGTCAGTGGCTCGGCAGCACGATATGCGGCCGGTAATTTCGAAGTACTAACGGATCTTACCATTGGCGGCATTATAGATAGTTGGGAACCAAATGCTTAAGTCGCGAAGGCAAACAGCATTACTGATTAAACAATTTTTTTAAACACTTAAGTCAATAGGAGATACGAAGATGGCAACTGAAAACTACGGCATAGCACTGGGTATGATTGAAACGCGCGGGCTGGTGCCCGCCATCGAAGCGGCTGACGCGATGACTAAAGCAGCAGAAGTCAAAATGATTGGTCGGGAATTTGTAGGTGGTGGTTACGTTACGGTTATGGTTCGTGGCGAAACTGGTGCCGTAAATGCAGCAGTCCGTGCTGGCGCTGATGCCTGTGAACGAGTTGGTGACGGCCTAGTGGCGGCACACATCATTGCGCGTCCGCACCATGAAGTTGAGTCTGTGCTCGGCAGCTAAATAAGTTAACACGACTGCATCGCAGTCGCTGGAATTGATTTTTTTATACGTTTGGAGATAAAACAATGACTAATGAAAACTATGGTATTGCCCTCGGAATGATTGAAACGCGAGGTCTGGTGCCTGCTATTGAAGCAGCAGATGCAATGACCAAGGCAGCAGAGGTTCGTATGATCGGTCGCGAATTTGTTGGCGGTGGATATGTTACGGTATTAGTTCGTGGCGAGACCGGTGCAGTTAATGCAGCAGTCCGTGCTGGCGCTGATGCCTGCGAGCGAGTAGGTGACGGTTTGGTTGCGGCACACATCATCGCACGTCCACACAGTGAGGTTGAACAGGTATTGTCGACAGATGGTGGTTCTAAGAAAGTTGCAGCTGCTTAAGAAAAATTTTCGGTTTAGGACGGCAGTGAGATGTTAGCGGTACGGCCCGATCAGAAAGTTTTGGGGTATCTGGGCAGAGCGCTCAACCTGGAACTTTCAGCTGTTTAGCAATAATACAGCGCCTAGTTTGGGTAAGGAAGCGAAGGAGAGCTGCAGCATGTGAATCTAATCATCGGCCGTATGCTTGTTGGTGCAACGCTCAATGTGTCGCAACTGTGACAAGTTAAACTCGTTGCGGACTTGTTTTCGTTGTTGTAACTCAACCAATAACTGGAGGCTGACATAGTTCAACTATATTGCTCAGCGGTACATCACTGTTCCAGAGAGAGATCATGACAGTCGCACTTTGTTTGAAGGTCTGCTTGTGGAAGAGCAACACCATCATGCGGAACTAGGGGCGTGGATAAACTGCTTGCAGTAAGTGTCACAACAACTACGCCTAATGGTCGATAATGCACGAAAAGGCCAGATATGCTTTCAATTCTATTGCTTTATATAAAGTTAAAAGTACAAGGCCGGAGGGTATTTTTATGACATCACAAAACTGGCAGGAACGAAATGGTCCTTCATGTCTGGTAAAACGTTACGAGTTTGAAAGTTATCATGCATTGAGTGCTTTTCTGGATGGAGCCGCAGATCTTTCTGAACAAAAAGACTTGTTCCCAGATATTGGTTTTGGGAAAAATTACGCAAATTTCACGATACACGCCGACGAGGGCAGCTCGGAGCTGACTGATACTCAACGTGAATTTGCTGCATTACTGGATGCACTGGAAACATCGCAGCAGGCACAGGTATAGGAATTCCTGATCATGCCAGTGATAGCAGTGGTCGGCAATAAAGGTGGGGTAGGAAAAACAACTCTCAGTATTAATATTGCGAGCGGGATGCGTTGTCGATTACCTACGGTGTTACTGGATGCCGATCCGCAACAATCATCCTTCCAGTGGCGTGAAATTGCAGAGCGAGATGATATTGTTGAAGTCATCGATGCCGTTGAGGATGTGGTAGGAACAGTTAGGCAGTATCGAGATCGCTACGAGTGCGTAGTGATCGATTGTCCGCCATCAGTACAATCTGAACAGACACGACAAGCGTTAACCTGCTGTGATCTCGCTGTTATACCGGTGTTGCCTTCACCTTTGGATTTATGGGCAACTGCGCATGTTGTGCAGGAGATCGAATGGGCGCAATCAGTGAATTCCCGAATAAAGGCGCTAGTGGTGGTAAATCAACTCGAATCCCGCACACTATTGTCAAGACTGGTGAGTGAAGCTCTGGCTGAAATTGAGCTACCCGTTGCGAATACCGCGCTTACACGACGCATAGCTTACCGTAATGCTATGCTACAAGGTTACAGTGTGCTGGATGCAGGTTCCTCTGCAGAAATTGCAGCACGGGAGGTAAATCAACTGATTGAAGAAGTGGTGACTTACTTATGACAAGCAGAAAAAATACCGGTGACAAACTGGTTGCCTCGATCCGAAAAAGTAAAACTGGTACAGTAGCACGCAAGACTATGGAACGTCCTGATGCAGCTAAATCGAAAGCTGCAAAATCCAAAGCGTCCTCTAGCAGATCAGTATCAAAGTCTGTTTCAACAGCCTCGACAAACCAGGCACGTAAAAACGTTTTTAATCACGGTCGCAGAGTCTGGCCGGATTGATAAGTGCGGAAAAATGATCGATAACAATGCTCGTAGATTTTGAATTTAAGTTACCACAATGGTGTTAAAATAAACCTAGATTAACTTACACCGATTATGGTTTGACTATTCCAAAACGTACCTATTTATATTGAGGTTATTATTATGGCACCGCCCTTCAGTGAACCCGGGTACACTCCACCCTCCGCGATGCCAGAATACCTGATCAGGTATACCACTCTGCGACAACTGCAGATTTTTGAGGCGAGCGTCCGCCTAGGCAGTTTCTCCCGTGCGGCGGAAGAACTGTTCGTTACTCAGCCCACCGTTTCCATGCAGATAAAAAAATTATCTGACGCTTTGGATATACTCTTGTTTGAGCAGATTGGACGCAATGTGCGGCCCACTGAAATTGGAAACGAGTTATATGCAGCCTGTCGTAAGATATTCGATTGCCTAGCCAACCTGGAGATGAAAGTCGCTGATCACAAGGGAATGAGGCGTGGCAGCCTGCGGCTTGGTGTGGTTACCACGGCTAAATATTTTGCCCCGGAAGTGTTGGGTGAATTCTACCGCCAATATCCGGGTATAGATGTTGCGTTAAAGGTGTCGAACCGTGACCGCATAATGGAAAGACTTAATACCAATGAAGACGATCTTTATATTTTCGGGCAGGCTCCCACTGATGTCATGGAAATTGAATCGTATCCATTTGCACCGAATCCTTTAGTAGTAATGGCGCCGAGAGATCATCCCTTGATAGGCCAGAAAAATATTCCTTTATCCCGCATTGCTGAGGAACCTTTGCTTCTGCGTGAACCGGGGTCGGGAATACGAGATGCGACTCTACGTCTATTTCAACAACATGATTTGCAGCTCAATGTGCGTATGGAACTGGGCAGCAATGAAGCGATTAAACATGCCGTTGTTGGCGGATTGGGAATTGCTGTGCTGTCATTGCATACCCTGTCGCTTGAAGGGCCGAACGGTCCGGTGGCGATACTGGATGTGGAAGGTTTTCCAGTCATGCGCCAGTGGCATCTGGTCTATCCCAAAGGCAAGGAGCTGTCACTGGTTGCCGACGCGTTCCTGGATTTTTCACTTGATATTGAACCGCGTATGCGCGAAAAAATGATGGCATTGTGGCCTGAAATGGCTGATGCATTGTTAGCGGTACAGCCAGCCGCCAAAGTTGAAGATAAACAGGATAATCAATGATTCAAGCAGCCGTTCTTTCTTATACGGCGGTTTTTATTAAGCATGCGGCAGGTAGAGAGGTTGTTGTTGAATTTCGTCACTTCTTCCAGTGGTATCCATAGAAACTGGTGAGACTCATCATTGCCCGGGACGGGTATACTGTCATCGATCTCGACCAGAAATCGGATATCAAAGTGCATATGCTCCGGTCCACGCACACTGGCAGGAATGGTGTGGATGTCTAGATCAAAGATATTGCTATCGATAAGCTTAATAGTTTCAGGGGGCAATCCGGTTTCTTCCTGAGTTTCGCGTAGTGCAACGCGCAGGATGTCCGCGTCACCGTCCGCATGACCGCCAGGCTGAAACCATTGATCATGCTTGCGGTGATGAAGTAATAGAACTTTGTCGCGCGTTGAATTTACCACCCAGACAGAACCTGTTACATGCCCCGGCCATTGATTTCTGTCGAAACAATTTTCATGCTGTAGAACAAAACGATGTGTCCGTGTGACGTATCCTGCTTCTGTATTGAAGGGCGTGCGATATTTCTGTAGTAATGAAAGTAGTTGCGCTCGATGCATGGCTTAAGTTACCGATGGATTTTTCACTGCCGCGATAGCTGCAGCCGCTGCTTCATCGACATCGCTTTCACGTCCCGAGATTATTAAACGCCCGAATGCACCGACTGCACGCACATCGATAAGTGAAATATTGGCAGCTTTTTCCGCTTGATTGGCAGCATAGATAATATAACCCGCTGGTTCAGTCTCCAGGATGAACATGCTTTGACCTGGCAAGATCATTGATCCGCGCCGATCCTGACGATTAATAAGTACTGTGTGATCGGGTGTCATACCACGAATGATTTCACTCCAGGCTACTCGGCAGGTCTCTCGATCTTGAGCGGTGGCCCCCATGTTGGATAGCAAGATATTGCCCGCTTCTCGCACATCGCTCTGGTCACGTTGGTGAATCACCATGGAACCATAGGCGCGCTCTACTACCTGTTGGGCAAGATGCACACGGGTCGCTTTCAGAGCAATATCTGTGAGTCTATGTACCGCCATGCCTGGCGATACTTCCACCCAAAGACAGGCATCTCCCGGTACCGGCAGAAATCCCTGGGACACAGTTGCCATGTATGTGGCAAGCTGTGGTTGTAGGGCATCCATAAAGACGTAGGTTCTGAGTGAAATCATCTAAATCTTTTTTGCAATAGTATATGCATGTATTACCGCCTCAAATGTATTGGCCTATGACGCGCTCATCTGACGCCAGCATCATTTATAGACGTTTTTACCCCTAATTAAAAACAGAAGTTTCTGATCCTTCATATAGAGTGCAGTCTATCAATTGAAATCGATTGGTTAACAGGCGCTTTTAGAAAATAAAATTTACCGTATTTTTCTAAGGGTTCCTGCGACCTATAACCTATAGGTGATCTAAGCATCGAATAATATTGAGTAGTCGTTAGCGTTTTTATTTTCAATACTCCTTACACATCATTAAGTATTAGCAATTCCTAGTTTGTTTATAAGTGATTATGACTCACGTTGAGTAGGGATGATTTGTTGATGCCATGCGCGTCTTTGCGCAACAAGGGTGAGTCCTGTGAGGAGAACAACCGTATCATGCAGCAGCTGATTCTGTTGGTTATAACGCTACCGTTCATTTCGGCCGTGCTGACACAGCTATTTTCAGACCGCCTGGGTCGTCGCTCAGCATCGGTGAGCATAGTTACTGCGTGGCTAACTTTCCTGTTTGCGGCTTTGTGTTTGTGGTCGGCACTATCTAGCCCGGAAGTCTACGAGTACAGCTTATTCTCTCACTGGGGTGTCATTCGATTTGACTCGCTGAGCACTTTAATGTCTGTGGTGATTGCCGCCATCAGTCTCATTGTGCATCTGTACTCTGTACGTTACATGATAGAAGAACCTGGTTATGCACGCTTCTTTGCCTTGTTAAGCGCAATGACTGGCACCTTACTATTAATGGTAGCGGCAGGCGACCTGATTACCTTGCTGATTGCCTGGCACCTGGTTGGCATACTACTTTATTTTCTTTTATGTTTTGACACACGCAGTCGACCTGCGTTTCGCTATGCGTTTTGGACCTGGATAACATATCGGATTGGCGATTTACCACTGTTACTCGCTGCAGTTTTGTTATACCACGCTTTTGATAGTTGGTCGCTATCCGTTATCTTCGAGCGCCTAGCAGCTGCACCCGATACGCTTACGATATTCCAGCTTCCGCTCGCTGAAGTGGTTGGTTCGTTAGTCGCTGTAGCTGCGTTTGCAAGATCCGCCCAGTTTCTTCTGCATACCTGGTTGCCCTATTCAATGAGTGGACCGACACCTGTGTCAGCGCTTATGCATGCTGGCATTGTGAACGCGGGTGGTTTTCTAATAAATCGTTTTGCACCCGTGTTCGTGGAAACCAGCAGCGTATTGCCTTGGGTTTTTGCAGTTGGCCTGGCCACAGCTGTGTTTGGCTCAGTGCTGATGCTAACCCAAAATGATGTAAAGAAAGCACTGGGTTACTCGACCATGGGTCAAATGGGCTTCATGATTATGGAATGTGGTGTCGGTGCATTCTCACTGGCGATTTATCATTTGATTGCACATGGACTCTTTAAGGGGACGTTGTTTCTCGGTGCAGGCGGCGTTATTGGTGAAGCTCGCAAGAATTACAATGTACCCAAGGATCCTCTTTACAATTTTGTGGTAGAAAAAAATCCAGCCAGGGGGCGCAAGCCCTGGTTGCTGATGGCAGCAATGACTTTGCTGGTGCCTATAGTCATTTTAGCTTTCGCTCACTGGTTGGTTGCACAGGATTTTTACCAAAAACAAGGTGCCATAGTTCTGTTGTTTTTTGGTTGGGTAACTGGAGCGCAACTGATTTTTGCCACTTATCGCATGCGTACGGATAAACCAAGACGTTTAATCAGTCAAGTCATCGTATCTTTTGCTGTGGTTGTTGTTGGTTACATCTTAATAAGTCACGCCTTTGACCTGTTCCTGTATCCGGATGAAGAGTTTCGCGCTCGTATTTACGCGGCGGCCACGATCAATGTGATCTGGTTCGATGCACTGGTAGTGCTAATCACGGCGGTTATCGTGGCAGGCTGGTTACGCACCTATTACAACGAACGAAACGGTCAGTGTAAGGATAAAGTTATCAGTCCTTTATGGCTTGGGTTCTACACACTCATCTCTCGTGAATTTTATGTCAACGATTTCTATGTGTTGTTTACACGCAGACTGGAGGCGCTGGCGACGAGACTGAATATATGGTTGAGGTGGGTTTGATATGCAGGAACTGAGCTGGATCGTTGCCGGATTGTTTCTACCTCTGTTTCCATTGGGTATGGTCTTTAATGCTTTGTTTCAGCGAGTACGAAATGTCTGGTTGCGGGTGGCGTTATTGCTGGCCTGGCCGTTGCCAGGTGTATGGATTCTACAGAGTACAACACCTTTCATTCCGAGCTGGGTTGTCTACTGGGCGTTATTCAGCGCGATGTTATATGGCTTTCGCGCTGTGGTGGTTAAAGAGTTCGGCGTTTGGATTGGCTTTCTTGCAACCTCAACCTGGGCGTTAAACTGGATTGCACTGGCGTCCGGAGTAGAGCTGGACCAACTGGTATTGCATGCGCTTGCATTTAGTCTTCCGCTGTCACTGCTGGCAATCCTGGTGGGTGAACTGGAACGTCGTTATGAGTCAGCTTATACAGGTGTCATCAGTGGTTTGGCTAAGGCACAGCCCAGGTTGTCCGGCCTGTTAGTTATGACCATGCTGGCTGTTATTGGTAGTCCATTGTTCCCTGCTTTCTTTTCCATGTTGGATACGATTACACACTCAGTGATAGTGCTGCCAGTGATTGCACTTGGAGTAGTGATGCTATGGCTGTTATGGAGCTGGTCTGGCATACGTTTATTGCAGGATCTATTAGCAGGGCCTGCAGTACCAGTATCGCATAAAGATATCAGTTATGGCGTCACGATGACTTATGGTTTGTCGTTAGTGGTGCTGATCATCGGCGGTTTATATTTGTCGGGGGTACTGCTATGAGTCTTTCACTTGGTATGAAGGCACAGATTCGATCAATGGTATTTGTTGCGGGTGAGCCGATTCCATATTTTTGGCCGATGCGGGCTTTTATTCATCACAATCCGTTGCACGGACTGGAGCGCATGCCTTTCGAAGAAGCAGTAGCTGAAGGGCAGCGGTTATTTCATGGTGCCGGCTTCCTGCCACGAACAACCTACCAGAAATATTGCAGACATAACAAAATTGACATTCAATCACTGTCCGTAAGTGTTAATGACTTCTTGAAGCAGCATAAGTCATTCGAAGGAATTAAACTTCATGGCTGGTTGATGAGTTTGCTAACGAAAACTGACATATCGATTACAGCCTCGGATGGCCTAGCGAAGGTGTCCGATATTAGTGCAGCATTGCGGAAGCAATCTATACCTGAAACTCAAGATTTAGAAAATAAAAATCTAGTGAGCCAATTGATTGATTCATTAATGACTCAATGCCCGCTTTATGAATCGCTGGATAATTTGTTTGATACCGGTATTGGTGAGGAACTTGATGAGTTAGTTATCAAGAGTTGCCTGGACTATTTTGATGAAGGTCAATCTGTATGGGAAATGCCCGGGCGGGAGCAGGGGTTCTTTGCCTCCTGGCGTGAAGTGGCTAGATGCAATGCGCGCTTGTTTTTACGTGGTCGTCAAATTCATGAAACCCTGGCCATTGATGATGATCCGGAAGGGATTATTGTGCATGTAATGGAGTGTCTGAATATTCCCAAAGATCATTGGATGAATTATTTTCGCCGGGAACTGGCTCGATTACATGGCTGGGCTGGGTTTACTCGCTGGCGATCTCATGCAAGACATTATCGTCAGGGCCGTGAATATCCCGGTGATCTGGTGGATTTTCTTGCGATTCGTCTGACTCTGGCGCTGGCATTGATTCGTGAGCGCGGACAGGATGGCATACCTAATAACGCCGAAAAGCTCGAACAGTTTATTCGCCAAAATCCTACGGAAGCTTATTTACGTCAACAACTCTACGGTAAAAACATAATTCCCTCCTGGGCGCAACGGGTGGAGACAGTACTTCTGTCAGCGAATAAAAATCGTATTGAGAAGGAATGTCGTGCATACATCAATGAAAAACGATTAAGAGATACTAAGAAACAGGCTAGGTTTTTATTCAAACTTGCTGATCTTAATAATGCAGGCGATCTGATTGCAGGTATTTCTGATGCCGAACTGGCGCGATTACTAAGCCTGTTGCAAGAATTCCAAACGCGTGAAGGCATGATCTGGTTAGAGGCAATGGAAGCCACGGCTATGAATCAATTGCTTAAGGGAATAAACAGTTTGCAGCCAAAACCGGATGGCAAACGTCCCTTTGCACAGGCTCTTTTTTGTATTGATACCCGTTCGGAACGATTGCGTCGACACCTGGAAAATGTCGGTGACTATCAAACATTTGGCATCGCTGGGTTCTTTGGTGTACCAGTGAGTTTTATGGAATTAGGGAAGGGCAGTGAAGTCCATTTATGCCCGGCACTGTTGACACCAAAGAACCTGGTGATGGAGATGTCAGTTAATGACATACAGAATGCTATCGCGTTGTCGTCAATGGAGAAAGTGATACACGAATTAAAAGAATCGGTGCTAACACCCTTCGTGACTGTTGAGGCGATTGGTCTTTTGTTCGGTTTGGATATGGTCGGTAAAACACTGGCACCTAGAAACTATAATCGTTGGCGGTCACGATTAGATCATCATAGCCATAAACCAAACACACATTTGTTGATCGACAAGCTAAGTCGGGAACAGATTGATTCTATTGTGCGCGCGGTCCAACGTGCAGTTATCACCAAAGCCATCGAAAACGAATTTGATGTTGCTCAGGAAAATATTAAAGATGATCTGGTTCGTGAGTTGCGCGAGGCCGCAATGGGGCATACCGATTTATCATCGTTGTTACAGAAACAGTTAAAGCTGGATGCATATAAGGCGCAGGAATTTATTGAACGACTGCGCAATACATATTGCATAAATACATTGGATGCACGTTCGCAGATGACACGTTTAGGTCGAATCGGTTTTACATTGGAAGAACAGGTCGGATTTGTTTCACAGGCACTGCGCGCGATTGGTTTAATAAATAATTTTTCTCGCTTTGTTCTTGTTATTGGTCATGGTAGCCAATCCGAAAACAATCCTTATGAATCCGCGCTTGATTGCGGTGCATGCGGCGGTAACCTAGGCGTATTCAATGCGCGTATTTTTGCACACATGGCAAATAAGCCAGCGGTTCGTCAACGACTGCTGGAGCAGGGAATCACTATTCCTGATGATGTCTGGTTTGTGCCCGCGTTGCACAACACTACAACTGACGAAGTGGTAATGCATGATCTTGACCTATTGCCATCTTCGCATCCTGTTTATCTGGATCGTTTACAAAACGGGTTGATTGCTGCAGGACGACTCTGTACTCAGGAACGAATTCCTGAGCTCGAATTTATATCTGAAAAATCCAGCTCTGCTGACGCTGACAAACAGGCATTGCGCAATGCAATGGACTGGTCACAGGTAAGGCCTGAGTGGGGACTGTCGCGTAATGTGTATTTTATTATCGGACGTCGCTCCCTGACTGAAACACTCTCACTGGAAGGGCGTGCGTTTCTTCACTCATATGATTATCGATTGGATCGAAAACTACGCTTGCTCGAAAACATAATGACCGGCCCCCTGGTTGTCGGGCAATGGATCAATATGGAGCATTATTTTTCCACCGTTGATAACGAACACTACGGTAGTGGCAGCAAGGTTTACCACAATGTTGCAGGACGATTTGGCGTGATGACAGGTAACCTGAGTGACCTGCGCACTGGTTTGCCTGCACAGACAGTATTGGCAATGGGTCAGCCGTATCACGAACCAATGCGACTAATTACTGTGATTGAGGCACCTTTTGAACATGTGCTTGCTGCAATCGCTCAGGTTGCAGTTGTGCGTAAATTGTTGAACAACGGCTGGATACGTTTTCTGATCGTTGACCCGGAATCTGGAAAGATACACGTTCATTCTAAAGGTCATTGGCACGAGCACGAGAGTCTATCTAATGTCGACCATGTGATATTTGAAGAGGTAAATGCATCATGAAAAATTTGAATTTCAGCCCACTTAAGAAACTCGAAATCATTCTCGAAGGGGAGTACCTGCAGTTTGCTGGCGATCTTCTGGATCGACTCGAAGTCAAGGGCTATACCGTCGTTAATAACTTATCAGGTAAGGGAAGTCATGGTTTTCATGACGGACATTTAATGTTTAACGAAGATGATGTGCTAATCATGATTATCGCAGCCGTACCAGAGCCGTTGGTCAAACCCATACTGCAAGGGTTTGCACCATTCTATAACGAGCATTCTGGAGTTGTGTTTATTTCAGATATCCAGGTAACACGTTTGGTGAAATTCAGTGACTGATGGGTGAAACCGAGTAAGACTTTGTATGAAGATACTTAATGATATTCATTTTGGTAACGTGCGCGGTGACCTGTTCGGTGGAGTCACTGCTGCGGTAATCGCATTACCCATGGCACTTGCTTTTGGTGTTGCCTCCGGTGCAGGCGCAGAAGCTGGATTGTATGGAGCAATTCTAGTTGGATTATTCGCGGCTTTGTTTGGTGGGTCGCCGGCATTGATTTCCGAACCGACAGGACCGATGACGGTCATCATGACTGCGGTTATTGCCAGTCTAATCGCGGCTAACCCGGAAAATGGCATGGCTATGGCGTTTACTGTGGTTATTCTTGCCGGTTGTTTTCAAATATTATTTGGTGTGTTAAAGCTGGGGCAATATGTGACTTTAATGCCTTACACAGTAATCTCCGGTTTTATGACCGGTATTGGTATCATACTTATCGTATTGCAATCGGCACCACTGCTTGGTCATAGCGCCGCATCCGGTGGTGTGTTGGGTGCGATACAGTCACTGCCGGAACTGTTTGCAAACATCCAGCCTTACGAAGCAGCGCTTGGTCTGATGACTCTGGCGATACTGTTTGTAACACCCAAGCAGTTGAAACGTTATTTTCCGCCACAATTGATAGCGCTCATTCTGGGGACTGTCATTTCATTAACGCTAATTACAGACACGGAATTGCGTCGTATAGGTGAAATACCAGCTGGGTTACCTGATTTTCAGATGCCGGTGTTCAGTCTTGATCAATGGAAGGTGATGATTATAGATGCTGTGGTGTTGGGTATGCTGGGTTGTATTGATGCGTTATTAACTTCGGTGATAGCCGATAATTTAACGAAACAACAACACAACTCAGACAAGGAATTAATTGGCCAGGGCACTGGAAATGTCATATCCGGTTTGTTTGGCGGTTTGCCAGGTGCCGGTGCCACGATGGGCACAGTAGTGAATATTCAAGCAGGTGGCCGTACCGCATTATCAGGAATTATCCGTGCACTTATATTACTAATTGTCGTGGTATGGGCTACGGACTTAACAGCGAGCATTCCGCTGGCAGTGCTGGCCGGTATTGCCGTTAAAGTTGGTATAGATATTATCGACTGGGGATTTTTGAAACGGGCGCATCGTGTATCCGGTAAGGGTGCGATCATTATGTATGGAGTTATTTTTCTCACAGTGTTTGTTGATCTTATTACTGCCGTGGGTGTCGGCTTGTTTGTTGCCAATGTAATCACCATTCGCCGCTTATCTGATTTGCAGTCAGGTGGATTGCGAGGTGTAAGGTCACACAAGGATGCGTCAATCAGTTTGATGCCTGAAGAGAGAGAACTGCTGCGTTTGGCTAATGAACGTATTATGTTGTTTCATCTAAATGGTCCAATGATTTTTGGACTAGCCAAGGCTATTGCCCGTAAAAGTATCGAGATAGAAAACTGTGACGCTATTATTATGGACTTTGGTGCCGTTCCTCACTTGGGTGTGTCTTCATCATTAGCACTGGAAGAGATGATCAAGGAAAACCTTGAGGCGGGACGCGACATATATATAGTAGGCGCTCAAAGCCAAACATGGAAACGCCTGGAAGATCTGGGCATACCTTCCATATTACCTGCGTCAAACATAATGGATATTCGTGTCAAAGCATTGCGTTCCGCCCTTGAATACATCGAACAGAAAGAGCGTATAAACAATGAGAATGAAACTCTGGCCTCAGTAAATTAACTCGTGATTGATGAGGTGAATAGCAAATGGACAGTTCAGAAAATATATTAGTTGGCGTAGTAATGGGATCCACTTCTGATTGGGAGACCATGAAACATGCTGCAAATATGCTGGATATGTTGAGTATTAGTAACGAAGTGCGCGTGGTATCTGCGCACCGAACACCGGACCTGTTATTTGAGTATGCCAATGCTGCCATCAATCGTGGTTTAGAAATTATTATCGCTGGCGCCGGCGGGGCCGCGCATTTACCGGGTATGTTGGCTGCTAAAACGTCGTTGCCAGTGTTAGGCGTACCGGTACAATCAAAAGCGCTCAATGGTATGGATTCGTTATTATCCATTGCGCAAATGCCCGCTGGTATTCCGGTGGGTACGCTGGCCATTGGTCGAGCTGGGGCAATTAATGCTGCATTACTTGCAGCCAGTATGTTGGGAAACAAGTACCCAGAGATTCGTGATGCTATTAATGCATTTCGTCAACGTCAGACTGAAGCGGTATTGGCGCAACCCGATCCGAGGATCGCGCAATGAGAATCGGTGTACTCGGCGGTGGTCAATTAGGGCGTATGTTAGCACTGGCAGGATACCAGCTGGGTCTGGAGTTTGTATTCTATGATCGAAATCCAGAGGCCTGCGTAGCTGGATTGGGAACACTGGTTATTGGTGAGTTTGATGATAAAACTCGGTTGGCAGCTTTCGCACAACAAGTGGATGTTGTCACCATTGAGTTTGAAAGCATACCACTGGTGGCAATGGAGTATGTGGCACAGTTCGCTCCTGTTTACCCCGGTCCGCTTGCCGTTAGTGCAGCACAAGATCGCCTGGACGAAAAACAGTTGTTTAAGTCATTAGGTATACCAACACCCGAGTTTTACGCGGCGGATGATGCTGAATCACTGGCTGACATAGCTAAACATCATAACGATACCATGGTCGTTAAATCACGTCGTTTCGGTTATGACGGCAAAGGACAGTTGCTGCTGGAATCCTCAGATGATGTGGCCAAAGTCTGGGCCGCGTTAGGCGGCGTGCCCTTGATTGTTGAGCAACGTATGCAATTTAGCCGTGAAGTTTCCATTATTGCAGTGCGTAATAGTAGTGGTGAGACAGGTTTTTACCCGCTGACGAAAAATTTACATAAGCAAGGCATTTTAAGACGTAGTCAGGTCAGCTTACATGATCCTCTGCAAAGTAAGGCGGAAGAGTATGCGCGATGCGTCATGAAGAAACTTAATTATATAGGTGTGCTGGGATTTGAATTCTTCGACTGTGATGGCAGGCTAGTGGCAAATGAAATCGCTCCACGGGTGCACAATTCCGGACATTGGACCATTGAAGGCGCTGTTACCAGTCAATTTGAAAATCACTTGCGGGCCATATTGGATTGGCCTCTGGGTGATACCAGCGTACGTGCCAGTTGTGTGATGCACAACATTATAGGTGAGCAACCGGATATCAAGATGTTATTGCAAGTGCCTGATTCGCATGTCCACTACTACGGAAAGGCGCCACTGCCGGGACGCAAGCTTGGCCATATTACTTTGTGGGGTTCAACTGTGCAGAATGCGATGGCCGTAGAAGATATTTTAAATGGACACCTTGAGTCGGAATTGTTAACGACGGTGGTGCAGCGAAGAAGATCAGCTATTTAAGTGCGATTTTTAAATTTTAAGGAGTTCTGTGATGGCGATGGTTGACATGAAAGATTTACTGCATCATGCATACAGCAACCGCTATGCAGTGGGTGCTTTTGAAATAGTGAGTTTAGATTTTCTGCAAGCCATCATTGAGGCTGCAGAAAAAGCGCGTTCTCCCGTTGTACTTAATATTGTAGAGCCTCATTGCGGGCTATATGATCTTGAATTATTGATGATTGCCACTATTCGTGCGGCGAGCCGTGCAAGTGTTCCGGTAGCGGTGCATATGGATCATTGCAGCAGCTTGGAAAAAATTCAGGAAGCGATTCGGTTAGGTTGCAACAGTGTCAAGTTGGATACTGCATCAGAAGAATTTCCTGTTAACGTAAATAAAACGCGTGATGTCGTGAAAATGGCTCATGCCTGTGGTATTCCCGTCGAGGGAGAAGTCGGTTATGTAACTGGCATGGAAGCGGAGGACGGTAATGCTAATCCCAATATACCAGTGTTTACGCCGATTGAAGAAGCAAAAGCCTATATAGACAAAACGGGAGTAGATTTTCTAGCAGTTTCTATCGGCACCGTGCACGGTCGGATAGAAGGTAAACCTCGTTTAGACTATGCACGTCTGACCAGAATTCAGGAAAAAGCCAGTATACCTTGTGTTATTCACGGTGGTACCGGTCTCAGTGAACAGCAATGCCGTAAATTAATAGATCATGGTGTAGCTAAAATTAACTATTTCACCGTGTTAGCAGAGACAAATACCAAAGAGCTGAAAACAAATTTAAAAAATAAAAATATGACATACCAGCAGATTTTTGCCGGTGTGCGTAAAAGGATTGGGGAAGAAGTTTTTCGTTTCATGCAATTGTTAAATAGTGCAGGTCGTGCAGCAGAAGTGCTAATACAATGTCGACCATGGCAGAATGTAGAAAACGTGGTGATCTGTAATCATGAGGAAAACGAAAAAGGTTTAGTTGATGAGAAGCTGTCCAGAGGTCAAAAAGAATTAAGTCAGATCCCAGGTGTGCTTGAAGTTGAAATAGGAAAAATAATTAAACCAAATGGGGGATACAATTATTGTTGGTTAGTCAGACTGGCAAATGAAAAAGTGCTTGAAAATTTTAAAGCCCATCCAATTTACGAAAATTATACTACAAAACTTGCAAGCTCCTCGCTATAGTAAGATACATAAGTTCATTATTACTGTTAAATTGCACTGAAATATGAGCCAAAAACAGCTGGTATTTGCATTGAACATTTACTCGTCAAAAGCCATCAAATGGTTTGATACTATTGATCTGGGCCACCTCTAAGGGGGCAGGGATCAGTGTAATTTAAATACCATGGTTGTTCGGCAATCGTCTGTTACAGAGTGCGTATGGCCGCTATACGACAAGTTATTGATTGGATGCAGCCTCCACGTAATGGCTCAGCACTTTAAATATATAGTAAAATACAACCATCTTTCTTTGATACTGATCCTGATGAACGCATGGATAAAAGGGCAAAACTTTCGGTTAAAGAACTTGAAGCCGAAATGAAGCGATTAGGCTTATTGGAGTAATTTCTATAAAGCTTTTATAAAATAGTAATTTTGTTTTCCTGAATGAAGTAAGCCATGTGATAATTAATTATAGAAGTTCAGTAGAACTGATACGTAGATATATATTATGTAGTTCAAAGTGTGCTTAGAATGAATGTAGTTCAGCTTGAAGTTCATTTGTTATAGTGTGTTCCTGGTATGATGGAGTTGGGAATATTTATATTATTTTTAGAATGATTTCGTAACCAAAATACTTCTCTTTCTTTTGATTGATGAAAATATTGATTTTATATAATGTAAAAATCATTGCTGTTAACGTTGTCAGTGTATGAATTGGTATTTTTATCAATATAATCATCATAATCGTGGTGAAGAAGCTAAAGTTGCATCAATTACGATTAGTTTTAAACGACCTGATAACTTAAAACGGTTGCGTAATATAGTAATGCGTACAGTAAATCAGCTCAGTGCCGGTCAAAGAAAAGATTTACCGAACGAATCATGGAGCTTGAGACTGAAAACAAAAACCTCAAAAAACGGCTGTCTCAATAAAGAGTAATGTTTCGTGTAGACTAAAAAAACCTTATACACAAAGCACTATATGGACGCAGATGAGAACATTATGAAAATCGAAAAATTGGCACATTCACGAAGTGTTTCTACTTCTAAAATGTCAGGCTTGCGATTGATGCTTACGAGCCCGATCCGATGGATGAAAGGGTAGCGCCCGAGCTGGCACTATTAGTTCTCTCAAAGCTTAAGGAGACAATCCTGTTAATCAAAATGACGAACAAAAAGATTGCCAATGTTTTAGCGTTGTTAAGAAAAGCGTAGACATGCCCTCTTTGAAACATGTTTTCAACAACACTACTAGTTTTCATGGGTATGAAGCTAGCATGAATAACCAACGCCCACAGCTATGGTATAGGGCTGTAGTGGTTGGATTATACTGGCATTCAGCGAATACTCTTTGTTAGCATGAATACATGTACAGGTTGACGCTAGTTTGTTTTACGACTTTATTATAAGAATGTATGTATTTGCAGAGAATAAGCTCCAAAAGTTACGACTTTAGGCCGTTATAAAGCTTAGAAGGTTGTATGTAAGCTGGTTTTTTTACTGACTGTAGTTTTACGACTTTATTCTCACCAAATATAGTCGTGTTGCCACGCTGGATTAAAATAGAATCGGATGGTGAAGAAATGGTTAATAAAAATCATAATGCTCGCCCGCTAGTCTTTGGCGAAGTTCTGTTCGATAATTTTCCCGATGGTTCTTCTGTTTTAGGCGGCGCACCCTTTAATGTAGCCTGGCATTTACAAGGTTTTGGCTGCCACCCTTTATTAATTTCGTCAGTAGGAAAGGATGCTTTAGGCGAAAGAGTTTTAAGCACTATGAACAGGTGGGGGATGGATGTGTCAGCTGTACAAGTTGATGAAAAGCATCCAACTGGATCTGTTCAAATAGATCTTATTGAAGGACAACCCTCGTTTAGTATTCTTTCTGATCAGGCATACGACTACATTGCACCTGATATGGTCAACTATATATTAAACTCTGTTCAACCCGCACTTCTTTATCATGGCTCATTGGCTGTGCGTAATAAGTTTTCGCGAGACGCTTTAGCATCGCTACAAGAAAAAATTAATGCGCCAGTTTTTGTTGATATCAATTTGCGCCCACCGTGGTGGGATAAACCACTGTTAGAGCAGCTTTTGAAAAAAGCAAGTTGGGCTAAGCTAAATGAAGATGAGCTATTGGAAATGAACGGCTGCAAGCCCAGTGAAGGTGTGGATTACATTCAAATGGCTGAGAAATTTCGTCAGCAAAAAAAATTAGAAATGTTAATCCTTACTTTGGGCGCTGAAGGTGCATCGCTTCTTAGTAAAGATGGAGTTGTGCGTGGGCAACCTGTAGTCGTCGACAATGTTGTGGATACAGTCGGTGCTGGTGATGCATTTAGTTCGGTAATTTTATTAGGTCTACTATTAGATTGGCCTATGAAAAAAGTTTTACCGTATGCACTTGAATTTGCATCTTCAGTTTGTGCTAATCGTGGTGCAGTCATCAATGATCGAGATGTTTACCAATCCTTTTTTTCCAGGTGGTCATCATAAAAAAATTCGTCGAAGCGGTGATTTGTTACAGCCTATGTATATAAAACATAGGATGAGTCTGTGTTATGGCTGAAAAAAAAGGCATGTACATCGTTTTAATAAGTGTTCATGGTTTGATGCGTGGGCATAATATCGAGTTGGGTCGTGATGCGGATACCGGTGGACAAACAAAATATGTCATTGAGCTAGCCCGCGCGCTGGCATCACATGAAGATGTTGACCGCGTAGATGTTATGACGCGTCAGGTAATCGATGCCAAAGTTAATAGTGATTATGCGGAACCTTTGGAAAAAATTTCCAGCAATGCTTATATAGTAAGGTTACCTTGTGGTCCGCGCCGTTATTTACGCAAAGAAGTGTTGTGGCCTCATTTGGACAGCTTTTCTGATCAGGCATTAAAACATGTGCGTCGAATTGGTCGCGTGCCAGATGTTGTGCATGGGCATTATGCAGACGGTGGTTATGTGGCCGTGCAATTATCGGGGCTGCTTGAAGTACCTTTGATATTTACCGGCCACTCACTTGGTCAGATTAAACGACAAAGGCTGCTTGATCGTGGAATGAAAACAGCCTCGATTGAAAGCCAATATCATATTAGTCAGCGCATAGAAGCAGAAGAGCAGATTTTAGATAACGCGACTTTTGTTGTGGCAAGCACGCAGCAAGAGGTGGATCAGCAGTACAGTGCTTATGATAATTACAATCCAAAAAATATGGTCGTTATGCCTCCGGGGATCGATCTTCAGCGTTTTTATCCACCTAAACGTGGCTGGCAACAACCTCCGTTTCACGAAGAGGTGACACGCTTTTTTAAAGATAAAAATAAGCCGATGATTTTAGCTTTATCGCGGCCTGATGTGAGAAAGAATATCAGCGCATTGGTGCGTGCGTATGCTGAAAATCCAAAGCTGAGAGAAATGGCTAATCTTGTTGTTATCGCAGGCAGCCGTGAAAATATAATGTCAATGGAAAAAGGTCCGCGACGTGTACTGAGCGAACTACTATTATTGATTGATTATTATGATCTTTATGGGCATGTTGCGTACCCAAAAAATCATTTGCCAGATGAGGTGCCTGAAATTTATAAAATGATTTGCAAGAGCCGTGGAATTTTTGTAAATCCAGCATTAACAGAACCGTTTGGTTTAACTCTTTTAGAAGCAGCGGCTAGCGGTGTGCCAATCGTGGCGACAGAGGATGGTGGGCCGCGAGACATTATTTCTAATTGTAAAAACGGCACGTTAGTAAATCCGTTGGATTCCGATGCAATTGGTGATGCGCTGCTGAAGATGCTGAGTGATAAAACAAATTGGAATAAGTTATCAAAATCAGGAATAAACGGGACGCGGAAATATTATTCATGGGATGCCCACGTTTCACTTTATCTAAAAGAAATTAAAAGAACGTTGAGTAAATCTAACGAAAAAAACAAGCCGCGAGAATTTTATAAAAGTCGTTTACCAACAGCGGATCGAATGCTAGTGTGCGACATTGATAATACTTTGATTGGCGATGAAAAGGCGTTGAAAGAGCTGTTGTATCTGCTTGATCATGCGGGGCAGCATATTGGTTTTGGCGTAGCAACAGGACGACGGATAGAAAGCGCAAAAAAAATACTTCAAAAACATGGTGTGCCAATGCCAGATTTTTTCATAACATCTGTCGGTTGTGAAATTCACTACGGTCCAAAATCAATTGAAGATATGAGGTGGAAACGTCATATCGATTATCGCTGGAGTCCTGATGCAGTGTGTAAGGCAATGAAAGGGATAAAAGGTTTGAAGTTGCAATCCACAGAGGAGCAACGCCAATATAAAGTAAGTTATTTTATTGATCCGGATAAAGCACCTTCAATTCGAGAAATAGTACGAGGCTTACGCCAGAAGAATATTCACGTTAATGCAATTTACTCGCATCAGGCCTATTTAGACTTTCTTCCGGTGCGTGCTTCCAAAGGGGCAGCTTTGCGCTACTTTGCCGATAAGTGGGATATACCAGTTGAGCATATACTGGTGGCGGGTGACTCGGGGAATGATGAAGAGATGCTGCGCGGTGAAACATTGGGTGTTGTAGTGGGTAATTATTCATCTGAATTAGAACGACTACACGGTCGCGAACGAATACATTTTGCGACAGAAAATTTTGCAAAAGGAATTGTTGAAGGTATAGAGTTTTATGATTTTCTAGGTGAAATAAGAGTTCCTAAAATTAACTGACGGACAGACTAATGGAAGAAGCGCTTCAGGAATATCTGCGGCAACATCGTGAAACATGTTACATGATGTTACGTCGATATTTTTCGATAAATAAACCCTTCCTGTTGCGATCAGAACTGTGGGATGAGTTTGATCTGTTTTGTCAGGAAAATCCCGGTATCAATCTAAGCGATTCTCCGCTATATAAAACTATCAGAGTTTCACAAGAAGCTGCAGTGCAAGCCCCCTGGTTATATTTCGTGATTCGCCCTTATGTTGCACGAAGGCGCTATATCCGTATTCATGTTGAAACGATGCAGTTAGAAAAAATTACTGCGTCCCAGTTTTTTTCTTTTCAGGAATACCTTGTTAATGGCTCCCAGCCTGAAACGCAATGGACACTTGAATTTGATACGGCTCCATTTGAACGTGAGTTTCCGAAATTGCGCGAGTCGCGCTCTATTGGTCGTGGCGTTGAATTTTTAAACCGTTCTTTATCAAGCGAACTGTTCTATGACATGGGTAAGGGCGATCAGCGCTTACTTGAATTTTTACAAATACATCAGGTGCAGGGTAAGCAGTTGATGTTAAATGAACGGATTGAAAATTTAGCAGGTCTTCGCAAAACTTTACGTCATGCCAGCGAATATTTAGAAAAACAGGACGCTGAAACACAATGGAATGAAATTGGTTTTACGCTTCAGTCATTAGGTTTAGAGCAGGGATGGGGTCGTACTGCTGGAAAAATGCGTGAAATGTTATTGTTGTTAATGGATATTTTAGAAGCGCCTGACCCCGGAAACTTAGAACGTTTTCTTGCCCGCATTCCGATGATTTTTAATCTCGTAGTGTTGTCTCCGCATGGATACTTTGGGCAAGCAAATGTGTTGGGGCTTCCTGATACGGGTGGACAGGTGGTTTATATTCTTGACCAGGTGCGTGCGATCGAGAAGGAAATGCGCCTGCGTATTCACGAACAAGGTTTGGATATTGAGCCGAAGATTTTAATTGTTACACGTTTAATACCCGATGCAAATGGAACGACCTGCGATCAACGTCTTGAAAGTGTTGTCGGTACTGAGCATGCAAAAATATTACGAGTACCCTTTGCTAACGAAGACGGCGAGATAGTTCAGAAGTGGATTTCAAGATTTGAAGTATGGCCGTATCTAGAACGTTTCTCGGTAGATGTTGAAAAAGAAGTGCTTGCAGAATTTTCATCACGTCCTGATTTAATTATTGGCAACTACTCTGATGGAAACTTAGTGGCAACGATGCTTGCTCATCGCTTGAAAGTAACACAATGTAATATTGCGCACGCTTTGGAAAAAACAAAATATTTACTGTCAGATTTATATTGGAAAGAAAATGATGAGCAGTATCATTTTGCCTGTCAGTTTACAGCTGATCTGATTTCAATGAATGCATCGGATTTTATAATTACCAGTACCTATCAAGAAATAGCTGGCCATGAAGATGATGTGGGTCAATATGAAAGTTATAGCGCCTTCACCATGCCGGGTTTGTATCGAGTTGTGCATGGCATCGATATGTTTGATCCAAAATTTAATATTGTCTCACCGGGTGCAGATGCAGATACTTATTTTCCATACAATGATGAATCGCGTCGTTTATTAGCATTGCATAATGAAATAGAAACATTGTTATTTTCTGATGATAAGAGAAACGATATTAGAGGCGTTTTAGTTGATAAAGAAAAGCCGCTTATTTTTACCATGGCGCGTCTGGATAGAATAAAAAACATTGTAGGTTTAGTGGAATGGTATGGAAAAAATGAACGTTTGCGAAACAGTGCAAACCTCTTAATTATCGCCGGTCATGTTGATTCTCAACAGTCATCAGACAAAGAAGAGCAGCAGCAAATCGAACGAATGCATGAACTGATTGATCAATACCAATTAGAAGGTCATTTGCGCTGGTTGGGTGTGCATCTTGAAAAAAACCTTGCCGGTGAGTTGTATAGATATGTAGCAGACAAGAAAGGAATTTTCGTTCAGCCAGCACTTTTTGAAGCCTTTGGCTTGACTGTGATAGAAGCAATGAGTTCTGGATTGCCAACCTTTGCTACGCGATATGGCGGCCCGTTAGAAATTATTGAGGACGGTGTTTCCGGATTTCATATAGATCCAAATCATGGCGATAAAGCCGCAGATATTATGGCTGATTTTTTTCAGCACTCGCAAAATGATGAGCCCTACTGGAAAGAAATATCAAGTGGTGGTTTGGCGCGAGTAGAACGTTGTTATACTTGGAAGTTGTATGCCGAGAAACTGATGACTTTATCTCGGGTTTATGGTTTTTGGAATTATGTGACTAACCTAGAGCGCACTGAATCAAGCCGTTACCTGGAAATGTTTTACGGACTACAATACCGGCCGTTGGCAGAAAAGATATCTCGTAAAACGTCTATTTAATGGCTGTTCCTTAAGGTTACGTAGTTTGCGATAGACTCAGTCTTAAATGATAGGTATCCTTATCTGCCTTGGCGCCCTTAGCTCAGCTGGATAGAGCGTTGGATTCCGATTCCAAAGGTCAGAGGTTCGAATCCTCTAGGGCGCGCCAGAAAACCTTATTAAATCAATCCCTTATCACGTATCGAATTTTCCGTTTATGGCGTGATTTGCCAGTGGGCCCTCAGTGGGCCCTGAGTGGGCCTCAGCAGAAAAAGTCATGTTTAAGATCTCCCAAAAAGTGACCTTTGGAATCACTGACCTTTAGAGATGTGGACTTAAGGTCATTTGGAGTCGCTGACCTTTAGAGTAAATGCACATTTACTTTGGTCGAAGAATGAATAAATAGTATTAGCTGCGGACTTTTCGGCGGTTTTGAGCAGTTCACTCGATTCTGCTGCCGAGTAGGGCGCTGTGATACCGCCATTGGTTTGGCCTATAAGTGTTTTCCGAGTTTCCAGAGTAATACCAACTCCTCTCAGGCGGCGCCCGAAGGTATGCCGCAGATTATGCATTCCTTTCAGGAGACTCTGTGGTGTCAGTAGGCTACCATCGGCTTTCTGCGTATACTTTTAGTCCAGAAGTGTAAGGTAGCAAAGCTTGATGATCTGCATAGGGTCTTTTCGGGAATGATCTGGGTCAGATCTTCCAAAAAAACTTTCTTGCGGGTCTTTTTGCGGTATTGCTCAAAATCATCGGCTACACCAACTCTGTTGGTGCATCGTTCGTTTCCCGGTTGCCTAATTTTCTGTATTATCTTAGACCTGAGGAGTTAAACAGAGTATCCCAAGAGTTATTGGCATTGGTAGAAAAACATCGGATTTCGATGGCTTGCTTGAGTAGATAAGCCATTCAATGGCTTTTTAACCGCTGCCGCTAGGGGAGAGTTGCAACTTTCCTTGAAGCTTACACGTGAAAAATAAGATTTGGAATGAGAAAACCACATGAGCAAGACAAAAAGATCAAGCTAACTTACCAAGGTAACTGTAAGTGTAGATTCGAACGCCTATCAACGTATCGGTAAAATTGCGTCTCAAAATGGTTTGTCAACGGCTAGAGTTATCAGACAAGCAATGCGCGACTTCCTAGAACGAACTCCCGCTGATGGGTCATTGTGTGGGACGTCTCCTTACGCAAAACACCATACGATTGTTTCCTTTTTCGCTGGGTGTGGCGGACTCGACATGGGCTTTCTCGGCGGGTTTGATTACAATGGAATCGGTTTTCCGAGGTTACCATTCAAAGTTATTGAAGCGTATGACAACGATCCAAAGTGTGTCGATACATACCGTCTGAACATTTCAGACCATGCCGTTGTCCGCGATTTATCCGATTTCGATCCAGTTGATATTCCATCGGCGGATATTTTAATAGGTGGATTTCCTTGCCAGGATTTTGCAACCTGTGGCCCACGCCATGGTCTCAATTCTCTGCGTGGAAGGCTATATCAATCTTTGATTGCCTATTCCACGCATCACAGGCCAAAGGTAGTCATAGGGGAAAACGTTCCAGGGCTTGCAAATCTTCAGGGCGGTGAAGCTCTAAAGACCATTGTGTCTGATATTGAAGGGGCTGGATATCAAGTAGAGGTGTGGAAGATGTTCGCACCTGATTACGGGGTTCCGCAGAATAGAACACGGCTTTTTATTGTCGGCGTAAGACGTGATCTAGTCGGGTTTCCAGAGAAGCCTGAACCAATGCACCTAGGTGCGCATAGAACTATAAAATGGGCCGTACAAGATCTAGAACCGGTTAGCGATGAGACAATCCCTAATCAATCTCAATATTTTCGTGCGTCAAAAGCAAAAAAGGGCAATGGTCAAGGTGACGAGGTTTCACGTGCCGAGTACCCTGCCTACACGGTGCGAGCCAACGCGAAGTCCCGCATACAGTTTCATTATTCTCTGAAACGGCGGTTGACTATACGTGAATGCGCAAGGCTTCAGACCTTTCCTGATTCGTTCTATTTCCCACATTCTGCGACGGCGAATTTAATGCAGATTGGCAATGCGGTACCGCCAATGCTCGGCCATATTGTGGCTACCTCTATCTCCAGGTCAGAGGTTCGAATCCTCTAGGGCGCGCCAGAAATCCGTATTAAATCAATTTTTTATCGCCAGTCAAATTTCCCGCTTACGGCGAGATTTGCTGTACGTTGTCAAAAACCTTCGGGACAAAGCGATGCTTGATTTAAGAGACACTTCCGCTCATCGGGTTGTGTAAATAGCTTGTTCATTTAGTCGCCTCTCGCTTGCTTGCTCCACGAAACACCATAAGTTAATGCAAATAGCACTGGTATTACGACTAAGGTTAGCAAGGTAGCAAACCCCAAACCGAACATAATGGTAACAGCCATAGGCTTGAAGAAGACATCTCCTAGCAACGGTAACATACCCAGTATGGTGGTAATCGCGGCCATTGTAACCGGGCGCAGACGGCTAATTGCTGCATGGGTGATGGAATTCAACCAGCCTTCATGAGCCTCTTCATTAAGACGTTTGATCTCTTCCACTAAGACAATACCGTTTTTCAACTGCATACCAATTAAACTCAGCAGCGCCAGCAGGGCCATGAAACTAAATGGCGAATTGGTGGCTAACAGGCCGATGGTCACACCCACCATGGAAAGCGGCACAGTCAACCAAACCACTACAGCCTGTTTGATAGAGGCAAACAGAATGACAGTGAGCACGATCATCACTAATACCCCTAAAGGCACAAACGCAAACACGGCGACATTGGCCTTTTGTTGAGCCTCGTATTCTCCGCCCCATTGCAAAATATATCTCTGCGGCAATTCGATAGCTTCCACTGCATCACGAACCTTGCTGTGAAGTGTTGCCGGCGTGACACCATCGATAGGATCGGTGAGGACAGACAACGTACGTTTTCTATCACGGCGTTTTATCAGTTGATCTTCCCATTCCAGATTGGTTTGAGTGATCACTTGGCCGATATTGACATAAGCGCGTTTCACCGGACTGTAAACCATCACGTCATCAAGCTGAGTAATAGAAGTGCGTTCGTTTTCCGGCGGGCGCACCACCACCGGTAACAGTTCACTACCGTCACGGTAAAGGCCAACCGTATTGCCATTGAATTGAGTTATCAGTGCCTGGTCAACATCTCGCTTGCTGATGCCAAGACGACGGCCTTCCGCCTCATTATAGATTGGACGTAGCACCTTGGCACGTTCACGCCAGTCCTGACGCACGTTGATGGCCAGCGGTTCGTTTTCAAAGATCGCTTTGACGTCTTCAGCGTAGCGACGCAATAAATCGGGGTCAGGCCCAATAATGCGTGCCTCCACTTTTGCTTTGGTGCTTGGACCCAGTTCAAAACGTTGAAACTTGGTGAACGCCTGTGGATATTGTGAGCTAAATAATACTTTCATGCGATCGATGGTAGGCTGCACTTCCTCAAAACTGCCCACCTGCACAATCAATTGGGCGTAGCTTGAATTATCAAACTCGGGGCCATATGTGAGCATAAAACGTTCGGCACCGCGACCGATGGTAGCGGTGACTTGTTGGATCGAATCGAAGTCATTCAGGTCCCGTTCAATTAGTTGAACGTCATCTGTGACTGCTCGAATATCACTACCTTGTGGCAACCAATACTCCACCGTAAACATGGGTAAGGAACTGGCTGGGAAAAAAGCCTGCTTAACTGAACCAAAGCTGATCACTGCGAGCACTAATGCACCGGTTAATAAGACCATTGTAGTCCAACGGAATCGCAGACAAAGGTGCAGCAATGATTTGTAGAGTTGATAGATCATGCCTTTATAAGGATCAACCGTTTGGCTGTCACTCATTATTTCTTCTTTAAACACTAGGTAACAAAAAAATGGTGTGAGAGTAATGGCAAACACCCAACTTAAAGAGAGTGAGATCAATAACACCCAGAACAGACTGCCGGTGAACTCACCGCTGGCATCGGGAGACAGGCCGATGGGGGCAAAAGCGGTAATGGCGATAATGGTCGCACCTAACAAAGGCCAACGGGTATGGCTTACGATCATACGCGCAGCCTCAAGTCGCGTATGGCCGCGCTTGAGGGAGATCATTATGCCTTCGGTGACAACGATGGCATTATCCACCAACATGCCCAAGGCGATAATCAACGCACCTAATGAAATGCGATGTAACTCAATATCGTAGATCGACATCAGGATAAACGTGCCGAGGATGGTGAGTAGCAACACACCACTCATCAACACACCGGGGCGCACCCCCATGGTGAACAGTAACACGACAATAACGATCACTACAGCCTGGGCCAGCCCGACCAGGAAGTCGTTGACTGAAGCCTCAACCTGAGCGGGTTGGTTATAGATGGTGTTGATCTCCATGCCGACTGGGCGTAGGTTTTCAAGTTCCTGCAGGCGTTGCTTAATCACTTTTCCCACCTTTACCACATTCACACCGGACGCAAATGAGACGCCCAGGCTCAATGCCGCTTGACCGTTAAATCTATAAAGGTGTCTTGGTGGGTCGGCATAACCTTTGCTAATTTTGGCGATGTCGTGCAAATAGACTAGCTTGCCATCCACATCACCAATGAGCATGTTGGCCAGACTAGAGAGGCCATCGCCGCCTTCATACTTGCTACTCATGCGCACATATTCGCTACCTATACGAAAGTTGCCACCATCACTGACCAAATTCTGCGAGCTGAGGAGGTTTTGTATGTAATCCATGGAGTAACCTGAGGCTACCACCTTGGCACGATCCGCCTCGATAAAGATCTGCTCGAGGCGACCACCGCCGACATTAACCTTGCTCACACCGGACACGAGTACCAGTTCACGTCTTAGGTGGTCAGTGTAATCAGCCACTTCATCATAACTATAGCCTTCCCCAGTAATAGCCATAAACATGCCGTAGACATCACCAAAATCATCAACGATGCGGGGGTCTTCGACTCCGGGCGGCAGCTGGTTGCGCATGTCATTGATCTTGCGCCGCAACTCATCCCATATCTGTGCTAATGCATCGGCTCGATAGGTACTTTTCATCTCCACCATAATCTGCGACTGGCCGTTGCTGGAAGTGGAAGTGATGCTGTCTAAATAAGGAAGCTGCTGAAGCGCATTTTCTATAGGCAGCGTCACCTCCTCCTCTACCTCCAAAGCGGAAGCACCGGGATAGTTAACAAACACCACCGCCTGTTTGATGGTAAAGGCGGGATCTTCCAAACGCCCTAGATTGTTGAATGAAAAGATGCCACCTAGAATCAGCAGCGCCACCATCATCCAAGTCACGGACTTGTGATGAAGAGTGTAGTCAGTGATATTCATGAGGTTTATAAACCTCGCTCTTTAACCAGAGGGCTGACCAACATGCCTTCATTAATAAAACTGACACCGGCTGCAATCACTAGATCTTCGGCACTCACACCCTGCCTAATCTCAAGTAAATCGCCCTTAATATTGCCCAAGGTCACAGATGTGCGTTTGGCGCGCATATCTTCATTCACGCGCCACACCCACTGCTCGTCTCCTTGTTCAAACACAGCTTCTACCGGTACCAGCCAACCTTGTGCCAGATTGTCGGGAATGAAAGGACTAAAATCTATCTCAATGGAAACGCTCATTCCTGGAAGGATGACAAAATCCGTGACCCGCTCCAGAAAGAATGTCACTTCATAGTTTCGTGTCACCGAATCCGGCACCGATTCATGTTCTTTGTGACAGGCTTTAAATATCTTATCTGGGTGAGCTGAAAAATTGACCTTCCCACACACCTTTTGAAGCTCTTTCGGATTCTCTATTTGGCGCATCTGATTAATCAGTGACTCAGGGATATTGAAATGAATATCTAGGTTCTGATCATCGTGTAATTGAATAACAGGCGCCTTCGCTTGAATCGCTTGATAATTCTCCATATTCACACGCGCGACGATGCTATCAAAAGGGGCAAGGAGTTGGGTGTATTTCAAATTATCGCGTGCTTGGTCCAGCGCAGCCTTTGCTGATTTCAATTCGGCAACTGCCTGATCAGATTTCAGTTGGCTGGTAAGTTTTTGCTTAAGTAATTTTTTAGATTGATTATGTTGAACATGTGCAAGTTCGTATCGTGCCTGGCGCTCTTCCAACGTATTATTAAAATCTGAGTCATCCAAGCGAGCCAAGAGATCACCTTTTTTCACCCGTTGCCCAGAAACCACCGGGAGTTGCGCTAACTGTCCTCCCACACGGAAGGCTAGTTCCGCCTTTTTCGAGGATTCTAAAGTACCGGGAAAGCTACGCAGTACATTTATAGCTGCAGGCACTACCGGGACAATTTTGGCGGGGCGAGCTTGTTCTGCGAGTGGCACTTCACCGCCAGTGTCTTTTTTACTGCATGCGCTCAATGCAAATACAGAAATGATTAAAAGAGACGCCGCAAAAATTATTTTGGAGGCTTTCATTATTTTCTCCAGGCTTGATTAAGGTATTGCTCCGGTGTAAATGCTCTCAGGCGTTGAACCTGTCCATGTAATAAAGACACGAAAGAAAGAATTTGGATCATTGTATCCTAATAAGAATGAGATCTGCGCGCAGGAAAGTTCTGAGTTTTTCACGTAGTGTTTGGCAAGTTCTTCGCGTACTTCACCGTGCACAGTTTGGTAATTGGTTTGTTTTTCAAGCAAGCACCTTTGCAGGGTGCGTATATTTACCAGCAGTTTACGAGTAACGTCATTAATCGTTGTTTGCCCACCAAGTAGCATTTCATGCAGAGCAACTCGTACTCTGTTTGCGAATACTTCGCTGGATTTTATATCTGATAAGTCGACTTTTTAAGCACAGCTCAAAAAATTCCACATCTGTTCGTTTTCAGTGACAAAGAGGCGCCGTGTATCTTCTGCGGCAAACTTGGTGCTGTGTTTGTCAATGAGCATGCAAAATTGACCCGCCTAGGCACTTAAAACTGACCCACCCTAGGTTGCGTCAATGGGTCGCAGGAAAGGGTTATACGTGGGTCAATATTCGATGCAAATATGGGGGGTTAATGGGTCAATTTTGCATGCTCATTGACAGCCAAAGGCTATGGCAAGGATGTGCAACGTACCCATACGAAGTATTTTTTTAACCGTTTTTACCGTGTCGAAGTCTACCAGGAGGGGTGAGTTTGCAGGAGGGGTGAGTTTGTATGACCTTAGCAGATTAAAAAGGGCGTCCCGAAGATGCGGTCCAGATTGCCGGTGCCGGTCCGGCGGGGCTGGTGGCGGCCATCACTCTGGCTCGGGCCGGACGGCGGGTGGTTGTCCACGAGGCTCAGCGGGAGGTGGGTTACCGCTTTCAGGGTGATCTCCAAGGACTGGAGAAAGCGTGAAAACCCCAAGAATAGAACAGGTGTGATTTAGCGGCTACTTAAAATCCCAAGAGCTATATGGCTCTTCAAGGGCTGATCGCCTGCGATTCGTTTTCCATGGCGATTAGCGCAGAATTGACCTGGGTCCTACACCAAGGAGATAGGGTGCGTTGGTGTAGAATGGGTGAACTACCCCGCTTGAAGAAAGATCTAGTAAAGGTAACCTAAAGCAGGTTACGTTTGTGTATCGATGCTGATCGGAAAGGATGGTGAGTTAGATGTGTACACAGGGGCCTTTAATGTCGCCACCGGGTGATGTGTGTCATCTGGTACAGCACACCTGATGGTAAACCATCAGCGTTGGCGAAAGGGCTCAATCTAGAACTGCCGGATCTGTCGGATGTAGAGTTGTTCTGGGTGATCAAGAACGGTATCCGCATGGCCGGCAGTGAGTTGTCTACACCTAAGAAGCAAGCATCCTCGGCTGATGTGGCGGAATGAATCTAATACTTTATTAAACACTGATAGGAGATTATTTTATGGAATGGCTGGCGCAAAATTGGTTATGGGTATTGATAGGGATATTGTTCGTGGTTATGCACCTGTTTGGTCACGGAGGTCACGGAGGTCACGGAGGTCACGGAGGTCATAGTAGTCATAGCGAAGGTGACGCCCCGGATAAACCAAGCCCGAAGAAGTCTTCCGGGCATCAACACTGAGGAAGACGCAATGCTTAACATAAAACTGGTTTCCTGGGTTTTGGGTTTGTGGACTGCGATCATGTTCACTACTTGCGTCGTGTATGGTTTGGTGACACCACAGAGCCTGCATATGCATGAGTTTCTCGAGCAGTTGCTGCCAGCCTTCAAGTGGCTCACATGGTGGGGTTTCTTGCTTGGGCTGGTAGAGAGCTTTCTCTACGGGGTTTATGCCGGGCTGGTATTCTGCCCGCTCTACAACGGACTCAAACGCTTCTTTGAAAACCGGCATGAGGTTTGAGGGGGAATAATTTCATGGAACCGACAAGCTCGATGACGTGATTATTGGTGAGCGAACGATTTCAGGGACATCCGGGAATGAAAGGCTTGAAACACTGCTGCTGCCAGAAATTATCGAGAAGTTGAAGAGGTTCGAGTCGGGGACCCCCTTCGTGGCCGTGCGGGTGAACGACCCTAATTTGATCGAGGAGCTCGATCTTGCCCGCAGTCATTGAGCATTGCTGATGAAACGTATGCAGGGCACGGCGTTGCTGGCGGCCGCAGCGAGGTCAGTGCCAACGCCGATATAGCGCGCTATGGAACGGTCTGGCCAGTCAGACTGAAAATGTACAAAGTGCAGTGGTGTCAGGCAGCAGGACTTGCTTGATTGCATACTATCGTACAGTTTACTAACACCAATAAATAACAATAAGAAAGGAGGCAGAACAATGAAGCAAGAGGGAGATATCATTCTGGTCACTGGTGCCAATGGCCGTATCGGTGATGCGGTGATGCAGCGCTTGCGTGAACGCTTCGATAATGTCGTCGGTTTTGATCGCAAGGCAATCTCTCCGTTACCCGGTTGTGTTTACATACCCGTTGAGATCACTTCCGATGACAGTGTACGGGAAGGGCTGCGCGATCTGCGCACGCACCATGGCAGTCGCATTGCCGCCGTAGTCCATCTGGCCGCCTATTACGATTTCCTTGGTAAGCCAAGCCCGAAATACGACCAGATCACGGTCGAGGGTACGAAACGCCTACTGCGCGGGCTGCGCGATGACTTCGAGGTCGAGCAGTTTATTTTCGCCAGCACCATGCTTGTGCACCAGCCGGGTGAGCCGGGGCAGTTCATTACGGAGGGGTCACCACTGGGGCCGACCTGGGCTTATCCGGAGTCGAAAGTCCGCACCGAGGCGGTGATTCGAGCGGAGCGTGGCCCTATTCCCACCGTGATGCTGCGTTTCGCTGGTGTCTACGATGATGTCTGCCATTCGCCGCCGTTGGCGAACCAAATTCAGCGCATCTACGAGCGGCAGCTTGCCGGCCACCTCTATTCCGGTGAGACCTCGCATGGCCAGTCCTTCATCCACATGGATGATGTGGTGGATGTCATCGCGCGTGCCGTGGAGTACCGTGCCCGGCTACCGGCGGAGACAGTGATGCTCGTTGGCGAGGCGGAGACGCTGAGTTACGACGAACTGCAGCATACCTTTTCACGATTACTCCATGACGAATCCTGGGAGACGCACAATGTCCCTGGGCCAATCGCCAAGATCGGCGCCTGGTTTCAGGGGCACATCCCCGGTCAGGAATCATTCATCAAACCGTGGATGATTGACCGGGCCAATGATCACTACGCCCTCGACATCAGGCACGTCCGCACCTTGCTTGATTGGGCGCCCCAGTACTCGCTGCGCCAGACCCTGCCGAAAATGGTGGCGGTTTTAAAAGAGGACTCACTTGGCTGGTACCGCGAGCACGGCCTGACACCGCCAGCGTCGATGAAAAAAACCGAGATAAAGGCTGCTGCTGTGGGCAAGGCCCCCGCGCCGCCCGATCACGTGGCTGCCCCAGCGGCGCATGAGCATGTTCACGGTCACAGCCATGACGGCGAAGCGCATCCTGTCTCGCTGATGGAGCCGGCGCCTACGCAGGGCTGCGTGATGCACGCCTGCCCGATGCACCCGGAGGTCTGTCAGTCCTCGCCCGGCAACTGTCCGCGCTGCGGCACGGCCCTGGAACCGGTGGAAATGACTGAAACAATACAGGTGGTCGAATACACCTGCCCAATGCATTCCGAAGTGGTGGCCAGCGAACCGGGTCGTTGCCCTAAATGTGGCATGGCATTGGAACTGCGCGCCGCCCCGGCTGAGGAGCATACCGGGCATACCGGGCATACCGGGAAGGGCGATATGATGGTTGATGAACATCGCAAAATGCTCTGGCCCTATTATTTGAGCATGATGCTCGGCTTCTGGTTGTTGACCAGTCCGTTCACACTCGGTTACATGAGCGACTTCGCCCCCGACGCCAATCAATTGCGGATCATGGCTGATCGTGAGCTGCCGTCGTTCGAGTTACGTAATCTGTTGATGAGTTGGAGTGATGTCATCAGCGGCATCTTGGTGATTGTCTTCAGTGTGCTGTCTGCGGATGCATCACGCCGAAATTCCTGGGCGCAGTGGGCCAATGCCTTCGTCGGTCTGTGGCTGCTGTTCGCACCATTGCTATTCTGGACGCCGTTACCTGAAGCCTATGCTAATGGCACGCTGGTTGGCGTCCTGGTGATTGCGCTGGCGGTGTTGATCCCGATGATGCCGGGCATGAGCATGGCTGGCATGATGGGCAAGCCGGATGTGCCACCGGGTTGGACTTATACGCCATCGAGCTGGTTGCAGCGCATGCCGATCGCTGTGTTGGCACTCATTGGCTTTTTCATTGCGCGTGTTTTGGGTGCCTATCAGCTTGGTCACATCGATACCGTTTGGGAGCCGTTCTTTCCTGGCAGCGGTGAGATGGAGGGTGTGATGAATGGCACGGAGGCGATTATTACCTCAGATGTCTCCAAGGCCTGGCCGATTGCCGATGGCGCCTTAGGTGCCATTGTCTACACCCTCGAGCTGGTGATGACCTGGATGGGTTTCCGGCAGCGTTGGCGCACCATGCCGTGGATGGTGTTGGGATTGGGTTTGTTGATTCTGCCACTGGGTATCGTCAGCATTTATTTCGTCATCATTCAGCCGATTGTTATAGGCACCTGGTGCACGCTGTGCCTGATTGCAGCGCTGGCGATGGCGGTGATGATTCCGTATTCGCTCAACGAGTTTGTCGCCATGGGGCAATTTCTGGTTTGGACGCGCAAGCAGGGTAAACCGTTCTGGCGCATCTTCTGGACCGGTGATGCCATGGATGGCGGCAGCGACGATACATCCAAAGGGCTCACAGGGACAGCCAGGGAGCAGATTGCTGAGGCCACGCGCGGTGTGACTTACCCCTGGACGCTATTGCTCAGTATCGCGATTGGTGTTTGGCTCACGTTCACGCGACTCAGCTTCGACAGCTTCGGGGCCATGGCTGACAGCGATCACCTGATCGGCCTGCTGGTTGTGACCTTCACAATCATCTCTTTGTCCGAGGTCGGCCGCGCCACGCGCTTCATCAATATACTGTTTGGGGCCTGGCTGATTGCCGCACCGTGGTTGCTTGATGGTATCGTCTCGCAACTGGCTATCTGGAACGGCGTGATCTGTGGTGTGCTGCTGATTGTCTTGGCGATCCCACGCGGGAAGATCAAGAATTCTTATGCCGGATGGAATCGGTATATTGTTTAGCACGCTGGTTAAAGGGGATCGAGCTGTCACTGATATCATACGTGTTACATGTGACGTGACGGTGCTGGGATGGAATACGTCCTATGAGGTATTTAATAAATTGTTGCGTTAGAAACTAGATGAGACCTTTGCACGAAGCGTACAAAATGGTCTTGAGATGAGATAATAGCCTTTTAAAAAGTGGATAAGCGCATGGCGTGGAAAAATCTAACTCAAAATAGTTTGGCCGATGCTTTTTTGTCAGTAC